>ERZ808270.31-NODE-31-length-91977-cov-8.164705_pt1 | contig 91977 bp, 52 predicted proteins | sample MGYA00521082_ERZ808270 | MGnify/ENA primary metagenome ERZ808270 (study PRJEB31516, sample SAMN03275594) | gut metagenome | biome: mammalia-associated habitat; material: feces | host: Papio cynocephalus | place: Kenya | collected 2012-07-27 ... | reverse complement strand
GAGGTCGGAAAACGAAAGTAGGAAGAAAACTGCTTCGTTTTCCTCCTACTCGATTCTTAAAGCGGCACTTTACGCCCTCTAAAGTGCCGCTTTGGAAAACGACAAGAAAAAATATCAATATATAAAACTAATTTTCTACACGTTTGCAAGAAAAAAATCATTATTTGTAAAAATAAATATGAAAAAACTTTTACGGTATTAATAAATTTTGTAAATTTGCGTCAGAAAATAAAATATTTTAAAAACCATAACCTATGACACATCTTACTAAACAAATATGCCTCATTAGGGCATGTACATGACATACACCCCAAGCAAGCCTGCACAATGTTGACACGACAGGCAAACGTTTCAAATCAATCTATTAAAAATTCATCTATTAATTTAAACTGACAATCGTTTTTGCAGTATCTAAAATTGGCAATTATGGATACAGATCAGAAAAAACACATGATGCTTGCCGGCACAATGCTCGCCGGACTCGCATTAGGCTGTGGCGCACCAGTCTACGCCGCATCCGCGCACGAACCCAATCAGAGTGCAATAATACAGCAAGACACACGCAAGGTGTCGGGCGTTGTCAAGGAAGAGCACGGTGAACCCGTCGTCGGAGCCACCATCGAGGTGAAAGGCTCCAAGGTGAAAGCTATCACCGACATCGATGGAAAATTCTCCATCAGCGTTCCGCAGAACACGTCCGCCATCACTGTTTCCTACCTTGGCTACGCCACGAAGGAAGTGGCAGTCAGCGGTCGCTCCGTAGTAAATGTCGATCTTCAGCCGTCGTCATCAGAACTTGACGAGGTCGTCGTGACAGCCCTCGGCATTAAGCGCGAGAAGAAAGCTCTCGGCTATGCCATGCAGGAAGTGAAGACGGAAGGCCTTACGGAAAACAAGTCGGTCAGTGTCGCCAATATGCTTCAGGGAAAGATTGCAGGCGTTCAGATTTCGCAGTCGGGCTCAGGTATGGGCGGTTCGACGCGTATCGTGATGCGTGGTCTCAACTCCCTCAGTGGCAACAACCAGCCTCTTTGGGTGGTCGACGGTATACCTATCAACGACGGCACGCAGGAGCAGGCCACGGAATGGGGTGGAAGCGACTGTGCTGGAGCAGCCTCACAGATAAACCCAGAGGACATCGAGAGCATCTCCGTCCTCAAGGGCGCCAATGCCGCTGCCCTCTACGGCTCGCGCGCACAGAGCGGAGCCATCATTGTCACGACTAAGAAAGGAAAGGAAGGTCAGCCGCTCAGCATCGAGTACAACGGCAACATCGATTTCTCCATGGTCTACTCTCCTTATAAATACCAGAACGTCTACTCGCAGGGCACCAATGGCAGTTACGACATGGGAGCACATGGCAGCTGGGGCGAGCGCATGACCGGTCAGACCGTAAAGAACTGGCGCAACGAGATTTGGGGCGACGAGCGCTACTCCGACTATGCCCTCACTCCGCAAAAGGACTACATCAAGGATTTCTACAACACGGGCGTGGCTTACACCAACACACTCATCGCCACCGCCGGCGGCAAGAACATCACCGGACGACTCTCCTTCACCGACACGCGCAACAAGGACGTGACGCCCAATCACCAACTCAACCGCCAGTATTTCAACTTCAACACCGAATACAACAACTCCTACCTCACCATCGGCGCCAAGCTCAACTACATGCGTGAGCGCAACAAGAACCGTCCCGGACAGGGCGAGTACGGCGTCATGACGCAGCTCGTGAAGATGCCGCGCGGCATACGCCTCGCCGACCTCAAGAATCCGCAAGGCACAGGCAGCTATCTGAACAACTCCGTCAACTGGTCGGGTCCGAGCGACAACTACTCCAACCCGTACGCTATCACATCCAACGAGAACGGCAACCAGAACGACCGCAACCGAATTATCGGACAGCTCAGCGCCACGGCACGCTTCACCGACTATCTGCGCCTGACAGGACGTGTGGGCATTGACTGGTACAACGACCAGTACAAGAACTACAACCGCCTGCCCGACCCGACATCAACAGCATCGCAGTACGTCAACAGCCAGTCGACCAACCAGGAGTTCAACGCCGACCTCATACTCTACTTCAACAAGAACTTCGGCGACTTCTCCGTTAACGCCAACCTCGGTTCCTCTGTTGTCAACATGAAGAGCAACGGCCTCGCAGGCTACTCCGGACTATTCGCCATCCCGGGCGCTGTCAACCTCGCCAACGGCTTGACGCAGACCGTCTCAGAGTCCTACTCGAAGAAGGAGATACAGTCAATGTTCTTCTCGGCTTCCGTAGGCTACAAGAGCATGGCATATCTCGACATCACGGGCCGCAACGACTGGTCGTCGACGCTCCCATCATGGAACCGCTCCTATTTCTATCCGTCAGTGAGCGCCAGCGTCATACTCTCGGAGATGTTCAAGCTCCCGGAGTGGGTGGACTACTTCAAGTTGCGCGGATCATGGGCTAAGGTGGGCAACGACACCGACCCGTACAAGCTCGCTACCATGTACCACTACTGGACATCAGGCGACAAGCTCGACGCCGACGGCGACAAGGTCAACCCGGGCATCATCAAAATCTATCTCGACAAGACCCTCCCGCTTGCCAACCTCAAGCCGGAGTCTACAGTGTCAGGCGAGTTCGGTACTGAAATCCGACTCCTCAACAATCGCCTCGGCATAGACTTCACCTACTACAAGTCGACCACGAAGGATCAGATTCTCTCCGTCAACATGCCTGGCTCATCCGGCTACACATCGAAGAGCATCAACGCCGGCAAGATCAGCAGCCACGGCTTCGAGCTCATGCTCACCGGCACGCCCATCCGCACAAAGGACTGGACATGGGACGTCAATCTCAATTGGGGTCTTAACCGCACGAAGTGTATAGAGCTTGACAAGGACATCAAGCGCTTCACGCTCGGCTCTATCCGTACTGGCTCAGTAGTAGTGAACGAGGGCGGACAATTTGGCGACATCGTTGGCACAGCCTACAAGCGCGACGCCAACGGCAAGATTGTAGTAGATGCCAACGGACTTCCTATCAGCGAGTCCGACAAGATCATCGGCAACATGATGCCGAAGTGGACAGGTTCCATCGGCACCTCTCTGCGCTGGCGCGACCTTACGCTCTCCGCACTCGTCGACATACGCTACGGCGGCGACTTCATCTCCAACACCGACAACTATGCTTGCCAGGAAGGTACATCAGCCAAGACTCTCTACGGACGTGAGAACGGCGAGCAGATTGTCGTTGACGGTGTGACGGAAGACGGACAGCCCAATACAAAGGGCGTTTCCGCCGAGCAGTACTGGAGCTCCGTGGCAGGCCCTGCAGGCATCGCTGAGCAGTTTGTCTACAAAGGCACCTATGTGAAGCTGCGCGAGATAGCTCTCGGCTACAACCTGCCGAAGCAGTGGCTCAGCCGCACTCCTATACAGAGCGTGCGCGTGTCGCTCGTAGGCCGCGACCTCTTCTACATCTACAAGGCTGCTCCAGTCAATCCGGAAGGTGCGTTCTCACGCAACGACTACGCACAGGCATTCGAGCTTGCTTCAATGCCACCGACGAGAACTATCGGTCTTTCACTTAATGTTAAATTCTAAAGCCTTTACTGCTATGAAAAAGATATTAAAGAATATAGGCATGGTATGCGCCATGGGAGCACTGCTCACAGGCTGCACCGACAAATTCGACTCAATGAACGAGGATCCGATGGGCATTTCCGGCGACGACCCTTCCTACATAATGCCTTACATCGAGGAACAGGGAGCACACCTTGGCTCATGGGAATACCAGGTGGGCGACAACCTCCATACAAACCTCTTCGCACAGTACTTTGCCAACTCCGCCAGCTACTTCAACTCCGACAACTACACATACAAGTCGGCGTGGGTTACCGACGGCTTCTGGAACAACTACTACTCAGGAGTGCTCAAGCAGGTGAGAGCCGTCGCTGAGACCGTCAAGAAGCAGCCAGCCTACGACTACATCTACCAGACGATGCGCATCTACGCCGCCTCATGCACGGCTATGACCACCGACATCTTCGGCGACATTCCTTACACCGAAGCTGCCAAGGGCAACAGTGATGCCAAGTACGACTCTCAGGAGAGCATCTACAAGGACATCTTTAAGGAACTTACAGAGGCTGCCAATACGCTCAACTCCGACAAGAGCGACCAAGTGGCGTACAAGGACAATCAAGACCTTATCTTCAACGGCGACTTCAAGAAATGGGTGAAACTCGCCAATTCGCTGCGCCTGCGCTACGCTTTGCGCCTTGCCTATGTCAATCCTACTCTCGCCAAGCAGGAGGGTGAGGCTGCTCTCGCTGCCCAGGGCGGAATGCTCTCAAGCAACGACGACAACGCCGGCGTCTACATCTCAGGTTCTGGCTCCAACGGTTGGCCTCTTTTCCAGATTTCGGGCTGGGGCGAGTTCTGCATGAGCAAGACCATGGAGGACATCCTCAAGACCACCAGTACCGTTGCCGACCCGCGTATGCCTCTGTGGTTTGGCCACACGACTGGCTCAACAGCCGAGAATCCAGTCTATGCAGGTATTCCTAACGGACTTTCCGTCAGCGAGCTCGCGCAGTATCCTGCCGACAGCCGCTCTTCTGTATGGGGCTTGCAGGCCATGCCAAACTGGAACACGAAGGACAACAGCGAAAGCTCCTTCTGCGTGCCAATCCGCCAGAAGGTGATGAACTACGCCGAAGTTTGTTTCCTCAAGGCAGAGGCTGCTCTCCGCGGATGGGCAGGAGCTGGCGATGCCAAGACCAACTATGTTGAAGGCATCAAGGCTTCCTTCGCCAGTGAGCGTGCCATCGTCAGCGACGCTTCGCTTTACGACACGTCCAACGACGAGACGTACATCACTACGGGCAAGGTCAACTGGGACAGCGCTTCCGACTTCGAGGGTCATCTCGAGCAGGTAATCACTCAGAAGTGGCTCGCACTCTATCCGCTCGGCTACGAGGCTTGGGCAGAGTTCCGCCGCACTGGATATCCGAAGCTCATGCCTGTTTCACAGAGTCTTGAGTCAACCATCAATCCTGCAAACGGTGAGTTCATCAAGAAGCTCCGCTATGTTGACGACGAGTTGCGTGAGAACCCCAACGCCAAGGATCCTTCTCTCAACGGCGGAAAGGGCGACGGCATGAACGTACGAGTATGGTGGGATGCAGGCAACAGATATAAATAATCGATTCTTGTATATAATATAAATGGTGCCCTGGAGAGGATATGCTGCTTCAGGGCACTATTGTATTAAGGGGATTGGGATGATTAGGATGGAATGTTGCAGAGGCTACGGTCTCCCGAACAGTACCCTCACAATAATGTCAATTTTTAATTTCCAACTCCAAATTCGCAATTCGTAACTCGTAATTCGTAACTCCTAATTCGTAATTCGTAATTCGTAACTCCTAACTCGTAACTCGTAATTCGTAATTCGTAATTCGTAATTCGTAATTCGTAATTCGTAATTCGCAATTCGTAACTCGTAACTCCTAACTCGTAACTCGTAACTCCTAACTCCTAACTCCTAACTCGTAACTCGTAATTCGTAACTCCTAATTCGTAACTCGTCAAAATCAATGAAATTCTCCTTGACACTCTCCATATTCTTGTCCGTCTCGCTCTCCCTCTCAGCGCGGCAGGTTCGCACGGACGTCATAGTCGTAGGTGGTGGCACGAGTGGCGTCACAGCATCAATTCAGGCAGCACGTTCCGGTGCGCAAGTCGTCGTCGTCGAGTCCTCAACATGGCTGGGCGGCATGCTCACGTCAGCAGGTGTCGGAGCCGTCGACGGCAACTATCGTCTCCCCGCAGGACTGTGGGGAGAGTTTCGCGACAGTCTTGCCATGCACTATGGTGGACTTGAGTCATTGAAAACCGGATGGGTGAGCAACGTCATGTTCGAGCCTTCCGTAGGCAACAGAATATTCCACGACATGGTGGCGCGTGAGAAGGGCATAAGCCTCTGGATGGAGTCGGATGTGCGCACCGTGGAGCGGCGCGATGCCGACTGGCTACTCTGCGTCAGCCGCAAGGGTGGGGCAGTGGACACCCTTTCTGCCCCCGTACTCATTGACGCCACGGAGCTTGGAGACATAGCCAAGATGTGTGGAGTGGCATACGACGTCGGAATGGAAAGCCGCTCCGTAACCCATGAGGACATCGCTCCGGCAGAAGCCAACAATATCGTGCAGGACCTGACGTATGTCGCCATCCTCAAGGACTACCATCGCGACGTGACCATTCCACGCCCAGCAGGCTATGAGCCGAGCGAGTTCGCCTGCTGCTGCATCAACGACCATTGCGTGACGCCGAAGGAGCCCAACCGCATGTGGTCGAAGGAGAAGATGATAACCTACGGGCGTATGCCAGGCGACAAGTACATGATAAACTGGCCCATTGAAGGCAACGACTTCTATGCCAACATGATAGACATGACGCCCGAGGAACGTGCCGATGCCGTGCGCCGTGCCAAGGACTACACGCTGTGCTTCGTCTATTTCCTTCAGCATGAGCTTGGCTTCAGCACGCTTGGACTTGCCGACGACGAGTTTCCCACGCCCGACCGCCTTCCCTTCATCCCCTACCACCGCGAGTCGCGGCGCATCCATGGCAAGGTGCGCTTCACGCTCAACCACATGACAGCCCCCTTCTCGCAGGCAGAGCCACTCTATCGTACCGGCATCGCCGTCGGTGACTATCCCGTCGACCATCACCACACGCGCTACACAGGCGAGGAGTCGTTGCCCAATCTCTATTTCCATCCGGTGCCCTCGTTCTGCCTTCCCCTCGGTGCGCTCATCCCGGAGCACACGCCTGGACTGATAGTGGCTGAGAAGTCGATCTCCGTGTCCAACATCGCCAACGGCTCCACGCGCCTTCAGCCCGTCGTGATGCAGATTGGTCAGGCGGCAGGCGCACTTGCCGCCATTGCCGTGAAACGCGACTGCGACGTCGCAGAGGTGTCGGTGCGTGAAGTGCAGACCATAGTGCTTGGCGCAGGCGGTTATCTCATGCCCTACGTAGATGTGGCGAAGGAAAGCCCGATGTTCAAGCCATGTCAGCGTGTTGGAGCCACGGGCATACTGCGCGGCAGGGGCGTGAGCATCGACTGGCACAACCAGACGCTCTTCCGCCCAGATACGGTAGTCGTAGAAGGCGACCTTGACGGACTTCCTGAAGTATATCCTTACGCCGCCACGAACGTCGCGTCAATGGAAAGCCCGATGACAATAGGCAACGCCATCGACATGATTGTAGCCATTGCCAAGCATGAGCGTTTGGCGTCGGCTTCTTCATGCAGGAGGATGATGAAGGTCTTGGCGGAGAACTGCGGTTTTGACATTGATGACAAGAAAAGACCCATACTGCGCGGCGAGCTTGCCGTGCTCATCGATGGCGTACTGCACCCTTTTGAGAAGAAGTCGGTTTCCATCAATGGAAAGTATGAGGAAAAATAACAATTAAACTGCGCAAACGATTTCAAAAATCGCAGAAAAAACGGGAAACGGGACTTGTTTTCGTGCCAAAAAGGCGGAAAACAAGTCCCGTTTCCCGTTTTTGAAAAAAAACACAATATTTTATTTTGTGCATAAGTTAATTTTTACTACCTTTGGTTTCGTAAGGGCAGCAACGCCTTTTTTCATGAAGACTACTACTGCCAGAAAGATTGACTAACTAATAATGAACCTTAATTTAAACCTATGAGTTATTTGCGATTCGAAAAAGCTCTGATGACAAACCTGGAAGAGTCGTTGCCGCGAGAATTGCTGCGCACCAATCGTTCAGGCGCCTACTCGTGCTCTACGATAGTAGACTGTAATACGCGAAAGTATCACGGTCTTCTCGTTGTGCCAGTGCCCGAACTTGACGATGAAAACCATGTGTTGCTTTCCTCGCTCGACCCAACCGTCATACAGCATGGAGCCGAGTTCAACCTCGGCTTGCACAAGTATCAGGGCAATAGCTACAGTCCAAAAGGACACAAGTATATAAGAGAATTCGATTGTGACAAAGTGCCGACAACCCTTTATCGTGTCGGCGGAGTCCTTCTAAGAAAAGAAGTAGTGTTCCAGCACTACGAAGACCGTATACTTATCCGCTACACGCTCGTTGATGCCCATTCGGCAACGACGCTGCGCTTCCGTCCGTTCCTCGCTTTCCGCAGTGTACGTCAGTTCACGCATGAAAATTCCGTCGCTTCGCGCGAGTACAGCGAAGTGGAGAACGGCATAAAGACCTGCATGTATGCCGGCTATCCCGACTTGTACATGCAGTTTAGCAAGCCAAACAGCTTCATCTTCCAGCCCGATTGGTATCGTGGCGTGGAATACCCCAAGGAGCAGGAGCGTGGCTATGCCTCCAACGAAGACCTCTACGTGCCCGGATATTTCGAGATGGACATCAAGAAGGGTGAGAGCATCGTCTTCTCTGCTTCAACGTCGGCATGTAAGACGGGCGGCTTGAAGACGCTCTTCCAGAAAGAGGTGGACGAGCGCTCGCCGCGCGACAACTTCTTCCATTGTCTTGTCAACGCCGCCCATCAGTTCCACAACCGTACAAGTAAGGACGAGCGCTACATCCTTGCCGGTTATCCGTGGTTCAAGTGTCGCGCCCGCGACACGTTCATCGCCCTTCCCGGTCTCACGCTCTCCATCGAGGAAGAAGACTATTTCGAGCTCGTTATGCAGACAGCAATGCGCGGACTCTACGAGTTTATGGGCGGAAAGCCGCTCACGGCAAAAATTTACGAAATCGACCAACCCGACGTCATGCTTTGGTGCGTTTGGGCTGTGCAGCAGTACGCCAAGCATGTTGGTCGCGACAAGTGCAACCGTAAGTACGGCAAGCTGCTCCACGACATCCTACATTATATTATAGACAACCGTCATCCTAATCTTGAGCTTCGTGACAACGGACTGCTCTATTCTGAGGGAAAGGAGAAAGCCGTGACATGGATGAACTCCACGGCAGAGGGACGTCCCGTCGTTCCGCGCACGGGCTACATCGTTGAGTTCAATGCTCTATGGTTCAACGCCCTGAAGTTCTGCGCCTCTATGGCGGCAGAGTACGGCGACACCATGGAGGCAGCCGAATTCGAGAAGCGTGCCGAACTGTGTGGCTCGTCGTTCGTCGACATCTTCGTCAACGAGTATGGCTACCTGTTCGACTACGTGGAGCCGAAGGACACGCCCGACTGGAGTGTGCGTCCAAACATGATATTTGCCGTGGCACTCGACTACTCGCCCCTTTCGCCAGCACAGCAGAAGAGCGTGCTCGACGTCTGCACGCGCGAACTGCTCACGCCGAAGGGCCTGCGCTCGCTCTCGCCAAAGAGCGGCGGCTACAATCCGATGTATGTCGGGCCGCAGACGCAGCGCGACTACGCTTACCATCAGGGTACGGCATGGCCATGGCTCGGCGGCTTCTACATGGAGGCTTGCCTGAAAATCTACAAGCGCACGCGCCTTTCTTTCATCGAGCGCCAGATGGTGGGCTACGAAGACGAGATGACGCAGCATTGTCTTGGCACAATTCCTGAGCTCTTCGACGGCAACCCTCCGTTCAACGGGCGTGGTGCCATCTCGTTCGCCATGAACGTGGCAGAGATTTTGCGCACGCTCGAATTGTTGGAAAAATACAAATATTAAATTAAGGAGGATAAGAAAATATGAAAGTTTTAATGTTCGGATGGGAGTATCCTCCTCACGTATATGGTGGACTCGCTACCGCTAATTTCGGAATCTCACAGGGCCTGCACGCACAGGGAGGAATAGAAACCGTGCTTTGCTTGCCTCATCCCTTCGGCGACGAGGACCAAAGCGCCTGCCGCATCGTGGCGATGAACAGCGTGCCTATCGCATGGCGCGACGTCGACTACGACTATGTAAAGAGCCGTGTCGGCAACGTTATGGATCCCGACTACTATTTCCGCCTGCGCGACCATATCTATGCAGACTTCAACTACATGCACGTCAACGATCTCGGCTGCATGGAGTTTGCGGGGGGCTATCCGTCCAATCTGCATGAAGAAATCAACAACTATTCCATCATTGCCGGAGTGGTGGCACGCACGGAGGATTTCGACATCATTCACGCCCACGACTGGCTGACCTATCCTGCCGGTATCAACGCCAAGCACGTCAGTGGCAAGCCGCTTTGCATACATGTTCACGCCACGGACTTTGACCGCTCACGCGGAAAGGTGAACCCCACGGTGTATGCCATTGAGAAGGACGGCATGGACAACGCCGACTGCATTATGTGTGTGTCGGAGCTTACGCGCCAAACCGTCATCAACCAGTATCACCAGGATCCGCGCAAGTGCTTCACGATGCACAATGCCGTCTATCCACTGCGTCAGGAGCTGCAGGACATTCCGCGTCCCGACCACCACGGCAAGGAGAAAATCGTGACATTCCTCGGACGTATCACGATGCAGAAAGGTCCGGAGTATTTCGTTGAGGCTGCCAACATGGTACTGCAACGCTCACGCAACGTGCGCTTCTGCATGGCGGGCAGTGGCGACATGATGGACGACATGATTTATCTTGCCGCCGAGCGCGGCATCGCCGACCGTTTCCACTTCCCGGGCTTCATGCGCGGCAAGCAGGTGTACGAGTGTCTGAAGGACAGCGACGTCTATGTCATGCCGTCCGTGTCGGAGCCGTTCGGCATCTCGCCTCTTGAGGCAATGCAGTGTGGCACGCCGACAATCATCTCAAAGCAGTCGGGTTGTGCCGAAATCCTCAACAACTGCATAAAGGTTGACTATTGGGACATTCACGCCCTCGCCGATTCCATCTATTCCATTTGCCACAACGACTCGCTCTTCCATTACCTTCAGGATGAGGGCAAGCGCGAGGTCGACCAGATTACATGGGAGAAGGTTGGTGCGCGCATCAAGAGGCTCTACGAGCGTGTGCTCGCGGGCGACATCTAATCAGTGCTTGAGCCATTGCTACTCTATACACCACTAAAGTGACATAAGAATCCTAAAGCAACAATCCTAAAACAGACAATAATGAAAACGATTTGTTTATATTTCGAGATACACCAGAACATACAGTTGAAGCGTTATCGCTTCTTCGACATTGGCACCGACCACTATTACTATGACGACTACGAGGACGAGCGCATCACAACCGACCTTGCCAACCGCTCCTATATGCCGGCTCTTGAGACTCTCGGCGAGATGATAAAGGAGAATCCCGGCTACTTCAAGGTGGCGTTCTCGCTTTCGGGCGTAGGCATGGAGCAATTGGAGATACATGCTCCGCAGGTGCTTGAGAAGCTGCAAGAGCTCAACCAGACGGGTTGCGTGGAGTTTCTCGCAGAGCCTTATTCGCACGGTTTGGCATCGCTTGCCAACGAGGAGAGCTTCGCAAAGGAAGTGAAGCGCCAGTGTGAGAAGATGAAAGAATACTTCGGACAGACTCCGAAAGTGCTTCGCAACTCATCGCTCATCTACAGCGACGACATCGGTCTTCAGGTTTCGCAGATGGGCTTCAAGGGTATGCTGACGGAAGGCGCGCGCCACGTGCTTGGCTGGAAGTCGCCCCATTACGTCTACAACTGCGCCCTGGCTCCCAACTTGAAGCTTCTGCTTCGCGATGTCAACCTCAGCGATGATATCTCCCTGCGCTTCGGCAACAAGGAATGGGAGGGCTATCCTCTCTTCGCTGACAACTATATGGATCGCATCGCAGCTTTCCCGGAAGGCGAGAAGGTTGTGAACATCTTCATGGAGCTTTCTGCCCTTGGCGTGGCTCAACCCTTGTCCACCAACATCCTTGAGTTTATCAAAGCTCTGCCAGTATGCGCCAAGCAACGTGGCATCACGTTCTCCACGCCAAGTGAGATTTGCGACACGTTCGAAAGCGTAAGCCAGCTCGACGTGCCCGACACGTTGTCGTGGACGGACGAGGAACGCGACGTCAGCTCATGGCTCGGCAATCCGATGCAGCGTGAGGCGTTCAACAAGCTCTACAGCGTTGCCGACCGCGTGCGCATCGCCGACGATCCGCGTATCAATCAGGACTGGGATTATCTCCAGGCTTCCAACAATCTGCGCCAGATGACGACAAAACCGTCGCAGGTGGGCATCGACCGCGGTATCTATTCAAGCCCGTTTGACGCCTTCACCAACTACATGAACATTCTTGGCGACTTCATTTCTCGTGTAAACTCCCTCTATCCGGAGTCGGTGGACAACGATGAGCTCAGCTCGCTCCTTACCACCATCAAGAATCAGGATGAGGAAATAGACATGAAGAACAAGGAGATAACTCGTTTGCAAACCAAGATTGAGAAGATTGAGGCTACGGAGGAGAAGCTCCGCGCTAAGATAGAGAAGACAAAGACGCCCGGAAAGACCGCTACGCCAAAGAAGGCGACAGCAGCCAAGAAACCGGTAGCCGCTAAGAAAACAGTCGCTTCAAAGAATCAGGCTACTGAGGCTACGGCAACCGAGACTGAGGCAAAAGAGAAGAATTAAGGTTCTTGTATAAATACAATATTGGTTAATAGATTTTTTAAGGCGTGCTACAGCGTGATGCTGTGGCACGCCTTTCTAGTTTACGAACATGTTTCTCTTGGGCATTTTGCTGCTAAACTTCTTTCGCAACATGTCAAAGAGAGCCATAGTGTCCTTGGAAAAGCCGTGGCCCTTCCATGTGCTTGTGTTAGTGATGAGCACCCAACATTCGCCGTCGGCATAACGCAGCACGATGGCAGAGGTGCCGACGAGAGATCCGGTGCGTATCCACGGACCCTTCACCGGCGTGAAGTTCCAACCGAACGAGAACTGGTGGTCGGGCATTTCCTTGGTCATCAGTCTGACAGCGTCAGGCGAAATGACATCAGGCAGTGTAGGGTCGCCGTCGATGGCAGCGACAAGGCGGCACAGCTCGGCAGCCGACGCCGTCCATGCTCCTGCGCCGAGTGCTGAAGTGATGTCGTTCTCGCCGTAGCAGCGCACAACCATGCGACCGGAGTTGTTGAACTCTGGTGCAGGCTCCGAACTTGAGTGCATGTAGTAGACCGTTTCGTTCTGCCGGCGGTCCTTCAGATAGTTGCCCGCGATGTGGAAGTCGTAGCATCCGGCAGGTTCCAGCACATATTTCTGCATGAATTTCTCATAGGACATGCCCGTGCGCTGCTGTATGATGAGAGAGAGCAGCGTGTAGCCGATGTTGCAGTAGCGTTGCTGTGTGCCGGGCGTGTAGCCAAGATGGCGCCGCAAGACGATGCGCAGCAGCGTACGGTGGTCGGGTGGGGTGGAGAGATGATTCTGCTGCATGATGTAGCGCGTGGAGAAGATAGGGTCGCCGGCATAGTTGGTGAAGCCCGCCTTGTGGCGCAGAAGCTGCTCTACGGTGATGTCGAAGTAGCGCTTGTCCTTTATCGAGTTGATGTAGAACGTGTCTTTGAGAATACCCTGTGGTCCGAAGACCTTCTCGTTGAGTCGCAGCTTTCCCATGTCGCGCAGCTTCATGATGCCTACAGCGGTGACGAGCTTCGAGCATGACGCCATGCGCATGATGTAGGACGGTTCCATTGGTGTCTGCCGTTGCACGTCGGCAAAGCCAAAGCCGCGGGCGTAGAGCAGGGAGTCGTGGCGTGAGATGGCGAGTTGAGCGCCGTTGATTTCCCAGCGTTTGAGATAGCGTCGCATAATGGAGTCCATGGCATGCAGTTCAGGCTGATCGGAGAGGGCGTTGGTGAGTGTGTCGTTGAGATGGACGCGATGGCTCGCCGCCTCAATGGAGTCGTGTTCATGCCGCTTTTCGCTTGAGCAAGACGAGCATGTGCAGCGGCAGATGCATAGTGTAATGAGCACGACAAAGGTGAGGCACCCCATGCAGGATAGCCTCACCTTAGTACGGTATTGTTTCTTTATTCTGTATCCGAACATTTTTATATTTTTGTCGGCGGTCGGAAGACCGCCGCTCCTTATGACAATCCTTCTATTTCGCCGTTTACGATGTCGATGTTCATAGCAGCCGGCACCTTGGGCAGACCAGGCATACGCATGATGTTGCCGGCTATGACGACGATCATCTCTGCTCCGGCGTTGATGACGATGTCGCGCACGTTGACATCGAAGCCCGATGCCACGCAGTATTGCTTGGCGTCAGTGGAGAAGGAATACTGCGTTTTGGCGATGCAGATGGGGAAGCGCTCGAAGCCAAGCTCTTTTATCATCTGCAACTTCTTCTTTGCAAGATTAGCGAAGGAGACGGAGGCTGCGCCATAAATGTTCTTTGCCACCTTCTCTATTTTTTCCTCCACAGTGTCGTTGTCGTCATAGGCAAGCTGCAGGGGTTTCGACGGATTGTTCTCGATAGTGTCAACGACAAGGCGTGCGAGGTCTTCAGCTCCCTTGCTGCCCTCTGCATAGGCATCGTTCTCACCGAAGCCCACACCGATTTCCGCGCAGTAGTCCTTGACGATTTGTATCTCCTCGTCGGAGTCGCCAGCGTAGCGATTGAACGCCACTACGACAGTCTGCCCGAACGACTGCAGGTTCTTGATGTGCTTGTCGAGATTGGCAAGACCCTTTCTCAAACCCTCGCTGTTGGGCTTTTTGATGTCTTCCACGGCTACGCCGCCGTGCATCTTCAGTCCCTGTGCCGTAGCCACGATGATAGTGAGCTTAGGTTGGAGTCCGCTCTTGCGGCACTTGATGTCGTAGAACTTCTCTGCGCCGAGGTCTGCACCGAAGCCAGCCTCTGTGATGACGTAGTCGCCGAAGGTCATAGCCATCTTTGTGGCAAGGATGGAGTTGCAGCCGTGTGCGATGTTGGCGAACGGGCCTCCATGCACGAATGCCGCCGTGTTCTCCGTTGTCTGTACGAGATTGGGGGCAAGAGCGTCGCGCAGCAGTACGGTGATGGCTCCTGCAACGCCGAGATCCTTCACGGTAAAGGGTTTTCCTTCCATGGTGTAGCCAAGGAGAATGTTCTCAATGCGGCGGCGCAAGTCGTCCTCGTCTTTAGCGAGGCATAGGATAGCCATGATTTCCGATGCGGGAGTGATGTCGAAGCCCGACTCTCTCACTATGCCATTCTGCTTGCCGCCCATGCCGGTCACGATGTCGCGCAGTCCGCGGTCGTTCACGTCGAGCACGCGATTCCACAGCACCTCGCGCAGGGCGAAGCCGTTGTCGCGGTTCTGGTACATATAGTTGTCGAGCAAGGCAGTGATGGTGTTGTGGGCGGAGGTGATAGCGTGGAAGTCGCCGGTGAAGTGGAGATTAATCTTGTCCATCGGCAACACCTGTGTCATGCCGCCGCCGCAGGCGCCGCCCTTCATACCAAAAACAGGTCCGAGCGACGGCTCGCGCAGTGCACAAATGGCCTTTTTGCCAATACGGTGGAGTCCGAGTGCCAAGCCGATGGTGACGGTGGTCTTGCCGATACCTGCCTTTGTCGGAGTGATGGCTGTGACGAGTATGAGGTTGCTCTTCTTTACGCGTTCCTCGTCGATGAGGCGTGTTGGCACCTTCGCCATATAGTGGCCGTAGTGTTCAAGTTCTTTTTCTGGGATGCCGTACTTTGAAGCAACTGCTTCAATCTCCTCGAGGCGTGTGCTGCGAGCGATTTCGATGTCTGTCATTGCGAATAGAATAATTGTTTTGTAAAAGAAATGGTTTGGGGTGTTGGAAATATGGTGCAAAGGTAATAAAAATAAATTTGTAAAGTTGCAAGGCTATTACAAAATATGTATCTTTGTCGCTTGAAGAATGTTTGGCATAGCTATGATTGTGCCATTACCAACAATTTAAAACACCAAAAATGAATCAGAACCCGTTTTCTACGATAGCCCCGAAGCGTCTTTTGTTTGTATGTCTTGGCAATATCTGCCGTTCGCCGGCGGCAGAGGGAGTGATGAAGGCAAAGGTTAGCTCCGCTGGCATTGCCGACAGCTTCTTTATTGACTCAGCTGGCATAGGCGACTGGCATGTGGGACAGCTCCCCGACCGGCGTATGCGTGAGCGTGCTGCCCTGCGAGGCTATCGTCTCGACAGTCGTGCGCGCCAGTTGCGCCAGTCGGACTTTACCGATTTCGACCTCATCCTTGTCATGGACGCCGACAACTATCGCATCGTCAGTTCAAAGGCTCCCGACGAGGCATCACGCTCAAAGGTGAGGATGCTTGCCGACTATCTTACGACCCATCGTGGCACGCCTGCTATTCCCGACCCCTATTACGGCACGTCCGCCGACTTCGACTACGCCCTTGACCTCATTGAGGACGCAACCGCCGGACTGCTTGCCGCCTTGATGAGAGCTTGACGAAGAAGTTATTTGAGTTTATTTTTTTAGAAAATCTTTTAATATTGATTTTATTTTGTAATTTTGCACGTGTCTACTACAACTGAATAACAATTAACTACAACTATAAAACCAAAATCTTACATGAATAAAAGACTACTTATCATCCCCGCCCTTATGCTCGGCTGTGGAGTTGCTGACGCCATGCCGCGTCCTTCCTCCGCGACTTCATTGTATGCAACGTCTGAAGCCGTTCAGACTGGAGAACTTACTGTGAGCATGAAAAGCGGCACTTTCACCGCTATTAGCGAAAGCAAGAAGTACGCCGCACACTGGAAATCGACGCAGACAAGTCCAGCCATCGACATTGATTGCGGCAAAAACAATATTGACATAAATGCAAGCAACACCAACAGCTATCTTCAGGCATGGATAGGCAAAGATGGTTCTTGCGACTACAACATATCTGTCAGCGACGGATGGAAGATCACAGGCTTCAGCATGGATGTCACTCTTGCCAATGCCGGACAGCCCGTTACTGTGCGCACCCCTGACGGCACTTCCTACACAATCGGCACAGAAGCCACTCACATCGCCGTGACAGGTGTCAATGCAAGCTCCACGCTGTTTACGCTCGTTGGTGGCAACTATGGCGTGAACCTTATGAACTTCGTTGTGAGCTACGCGTCGGCTGACGGGGAGAAATCCGACCTTCGTACATATACGGTCTTCGATACGCGCAATAGCAGTGTGCCTTATCGCATACCGGCAATAGGCAAGGCCTTCAACGGCGACCTTGTGGCTGTGGCAGACTACCGTTACAGCAAAGGCGACATAGGAACGGGCAAGCTCGACCTGCGTCTGCGCCGCTCTACCGACAATGGAAAGACATGGGATGAATTGCTTACGCCTGATGTGTTTAAAGGCGATGGTCTTGACGCTCATGGCAAGACATTCTCAAGCAGCACGTCGCTTGAGTCGAAAGGACGTCATGACAAGTGCGCATACGGCGACCCGTGTATCGTAGGCGACCGCACAAGCCCACGCATGATGATTACTTCTTGTTCTGGCTATCCTGGCTTCGGGCAGGGCAACAACACCTATCATCAGGGTTGGGCACGTTGGTACTCCAATGACAACGGCAAAAGCTGGACCGGTCCGGTTTACCTCGACGAGCAATACGTTTACGCGCCTCTGCGTGAGGCAGGACATAGCATACACGGCTTCTTCATAGGCTCCGGAAAAATACACCAAAGCCGCTACGTAAAGAAAGGCGAATACTACAGACTCTATTGCGCTGGACTTTCGCAGACCAATGGGTCGAAGGAGAACTGGGTGCTTTATTCTGATGATTTCGGCGAATCATGGTCATTCCTTGGAGGCACCAAGACAACTCCGTTGTATGGTGGTGACGAGCCGAAAGTGGAAGAACTGCCCAATGGCAATGTAATTCTTTCAAGTCGCACGCCTAACGGCCGCTACTTTAATATCTATACCTTTAGCGAACCATTCGACGGCGAAAACGGAACATGGGGCACAAAGGCTTTCTCAAGTTCGGCTGTAAACGGTCTTAAGGCTAACGAGAGTTTCGGCACGAACGGAGAGATACAAATAATGCCTGTTGTCCGTAAGTCGGACAACCAGAAGTCGTTCCTCGCATTGCAGTCGTTGCCTACGAACGGACGTGCCAATGTGAAGATTTTCTATAAGGATTTGGGCGATGCAGCTACATACGCCAATCCTGTCAACTTTGCAAAGGATTGGGATGGTGAGTATCAGGTGAGCACAACGACATCCGCCTATAGCACATGGTGTCTGCAGAGCGACAATGCGCTCGGTTTCCTGTACGAGGAGAACAGCGCCAATAGCGGTTATGACATCGTGTACAAACATCTTACGGTGGAGACTATCACTTCTGATGCCTATTCTTTCGACGCCGACTATCAGTACACTGAAAAAAAAATCGACGCTGAGCTTACCGAACGCAACAAACGCATGGCTGAACTTGTGAGCACCGTAGAGTCTGCTGTCGATGCCAATTCGGCATACGTCAAGGGAGAGAAACTTGTCACAGACGCGGGTCAACTCAGCTGTCCGTGGGGATGCAAGGAGCAGAAACCGTCGAGCACGACAGACAGCAATTGGAACTATGATCTCTACGATATCAGCACTCTCATTGACAACAATCCCAACACCTATTATCACACGGTGTGGCAGAATGGTGATGTAACCCCAGGCACACATTACCTGGATGTTACGGGCAATAAACCTTTCAGCGGAATGATTGAAGTGGATGTTACGCGACGTAAGGCTACTGATGACCACATCACGGAGTTTACCATATATGGAGGTGAAAGTACGTCAGACCCTTCAGAGAAGGTGGCAGTCATTGCTCTTGACAATGCTGTAAGCGGTGGTGTATGCAACGCCCGTTTTGCGATTCCTGGCGGTAAGGAATACGGCAAACTGCGCTTCACGGTCACTGCAACCAACTCTAATCGTGGATATTGGCACATGGCTGAGTTTCAGCTCTATCCAGTGAATATTTCTGACGAATGTATTAACGCGAAGGTGGCTGACGCTTATGCCGCTGTGGAGGAAGCTCTCAGCGTGGCGCGCGAGAAACAAGGCAATGTGACGGAGGACGATATCGAAGCCCTTCAGACTGCTTATGAGGCTTATATGGAAGCTGTCAACACTGTCACTTCCATAAGTAGCGTCAGCGTAAAGCCAATGCAGGACGGCCATGTCTACGACCTTCAGGGTCGCAGGGTGCAGAATGTTGCCAAGGGCGTTTACATTATGAGTGGAAAGAAATTCGTGAAATAATTGTTGACAAGTGTTTGTACGCTTTGCCGCAATCATTTTTCTTGAAGTGCCGCAAAGCGTTTTCATAAGTATTTTAAACTCTCGCCTGTCGTGTCTGTTGCTACACGACAGGCGAGAGTTCGTGTTTGTGGGCAGAAATAAAGCGTAGAATTATTTAATTTCATCTTGAATACATACTTAAAATACGAAAACTATCACCTTTTCAGATTTATTTCGTAATTTTGCATACGTATAATGCCATGAGGCACGTTATAGATGACGCCTTTTTTTAGCAAGAGGCGCTTGCGAACGTGCGTTGAAGTGGCATGGAAAAGTACATTTGGCGAAAACAAATAAAATAAAGATACGAATATGAACGTTTTAGAACTTAGTGAACAAGAGATTGTAAGAAGACAAAGTCTTCAGGAGCTGCGCAACCTTGGTATCGACCCGTATCCCGCAGCAGAGTTCCCAACCGACGCCTTCTCGGAGGACATCAAGAAGGAATTCAATGACGAGGAAGAGAAACGCGAGGTAGTTATTGCAGGTCGCATGATGAGCCGCCGCGTGATGGGCAAGGCAAGCTTCGTGGAACTTCTGGACTCAAAGGGCCGTATACAGGTATACATCACACGCGACGACATCTGCCCCGGCGAGGACAAGACTCTCTATACCACTGTGTTCAAGCGTTTGATGGACATCGGCGACTTCATCGGTATCAAGGGTTTCGTGTTCCGCACACAGACGGGCGAGATTTCTGTTCATGCACAGAGCCTCACTCTTCTTTCAAAGAGCTTGAAGCCGCTGCCTATCGTGAAGTATAAGGACGGCGTGGCCTACGACAAGTTCGACGACCCCGAGCTGCGCTACCGTCAGCGTTACGTCGACCTTATTGTCAACGACGGCGTGAAGGACACGTTCTTGCAGCGTGCCACTGTCATCCGCACCCTTCGCCACGTGCTCGACGAGGCTGGCTACACCGAGGTGGAGACTCCGACACTGCAGTCGATCGCAGGTGGTGCTTCTGCTCGCCCGTTCATCACCCACTTCAACGCTCTCGACCAGGACATGTATATGCGTATCGCCACAGAGCTTTATCTGAAGCGCCTTATCGTGGGCGGTTTCGAGGGTGTATACGAGATTGGCAAGAACTTCCGCAACGAGGGTATGGACCGCAACCACAACCCGGAGTTCACCTGCATGGAGCTTTACGTGCAGTATAAGGACTACAACTGGATGATGTCGTTCACAGAGAAGCTCCTCGAGACCATCTGTATCGCCGTGAACGGCAAGCCTGAGCGCGAGATCGACGGCAACATTGTCAGCTTTAAGGCTCCTTACCGCCGTCTGCCTATCCTCGACGCCATCAAGGAGAAGACAGGCTTCGACTGCAACGGCAAGACTGAGGAGGAGATACGCGCATTCTGCCTTGAGAAGGGCATGGACGTGGACGAGACAATGGGCAAGGGCAAGCTCATCGACGAGCTCTTCGGTGAGTTCTGCGAGGGCACATTCATCCAGCCAACCTTCATCACCGACTATCCCGTGGAGATGTCGCCGCTTACGAAGATGCACCGCTCAAAGCCGGGCCTCACGGAGCGTTTCGAGCTTATGGTCAACGGCAAGGAGCTTGCCAACGCCTACTCTGAGCTCAACGACCCGATCGACCAGGAGGAGCGTTTCATCGACCAGATGAAGCTTGCAGACAAGGGCGACGACGAGGCTATGATCATCGACCAGGACTTCCTGCGTGCACTGCAGTACGGTATGCCTCCTACATCAGGCATCGGCATCGGCATCGACCGTCTCGTGATGCTCATGACCGGCAAGACCTACATCCAGGAGGTGCTGTTCTTCCCGCAGATGAAACCTGAGAAGAAGATGCCGCAAAGCTCCATCAAGGAGTGGGCAGAGATTGGCGTGCCCGAAAACTGGGCTTACGTGCTCCGCAAGGCTGGCTTCAACCTCATCAGCGACATCAAGGACCAGAAGGCTCAGGGCTTGCAGCAGAAGATTGGCGAGATCAACAAGAAGTACAAGCTCGGCTACGACCGCCCAAGCTTGGACGAGATACAAGCTTGGATCGACCACAGTCAAGCTTAAACTTCTCAATGTTAAATGTTAAGTGTTAAATGTTAACTTATGAGCGATGTTAACATTTAACACTTATCGTGGACGTTTAGAATAACCAAGAGAAAGAAAAATTAATATATAACATTTAACATACAACGAAGTTGTACAACATCGGAAAAATTGCTATTATTGGTGGCGGCAGTTGGGCGACTGCCATTGCCAAGATTGTGATAGGTCACACCCATCACATAGGGTGGTATATGCGCCGCGACGACAGCATCGAGGAGTTTAAGCGCATCAGCCACAATCCTAATTATCTTACGAGTGTACACTTCAACACCGACGAGATATTCTTCTCGAGCGACATCAACCGCATAGTCGAGGCATACGACACGCTCGTGTTCGTGGTGCCGTCGCCCTATCTGAAGAACCATCTCAAGAAGCTGAAGACCCGTCTGCGCGACAAGTTCATCGTCACTGCCATTAAGGGACTCGTGCCCGACGACAACCTCGCCTGCTCGGAATACTTCCATGAGGTGTATGACGTGCCCGACGACAATCTCGCCTGCATTGGTGGTCCGTCGCATGCTGAGGAGGTGGCGCTTGAACGTCTGTCCTATCTTACTGTAGGATGTTCCGACCAGGAGAAGGCGCAGGCTTTCTGTGATGTGCTCGACTCGGAGTTTATCAAGACCAAGACTTCAAGCGACGTCATCGGCATCGAGTATTCATCGGTGCTGAAGAATGTGTATGCCATTGCCTCCGGCATCTGCAGCGGCTTGAAGTATGGCGACAACTTCCAGGCGGTGCTCATATCCAACGCCGTGCAGGAGATGTCGCGCTTCCTTACAGCCATCAATCCTATCGAGCGTAGCATCTACGACTCGGTGTATCTGGGCGACCTGCTCGTGACTGGCTACTCGAAGTTCTCGCGCAACCGAACCTTCGGCACCATGATCGGCAAGGGCTACAGCGTGAAGAGCGCACAGATAGAGATGGAGATGATAGCCGAAGGATTCTTCGGAACAAAGTGCATGAAGGAGAAAAACCGCCACCATCATGTCAACATGCCCATACTCGATGCTGTATATAATATATTGTACGAGCGCATCAGCCCGCAGATAGAGATAAAGCTGCTCACTGACTCGTTCCGGTAACTTTATCCCAGAGCTTAGAAATACAAAAAATAAAATGGCAAATCCATAACTGTTCGTTACCGTATGCTTTATCGGTAACGAACAGTTATGGATTTGCCATTTTCCCTTTAAGCGTTATTTCGTCGTTATTTCTACCACATCCTTTTTCTTGCCGTACTTAGCCGCATACTTGTGGTCGTTGCCACGCTTGTAGACATTCATCGACTTGATTTTGTCGGCTGGAATCTTAAGGATTTCCGCGTACGTCATCTCAGCACCGTCTACAAGATACACTATCGGGTCTACCTTCTGCTTTTTGGTGACGATGCGCACGACACCTTTTTTCAGTGCGTTATCGCTGAGTCCCATCTCTTTGTATACCTTCAGTATCTTTGGGTCCTTGATGACCGTCATCGAAACGATGTCGGCTGGCTTCACTGTGTTCATTCCGTTGGCATCCATAATGCCGTCGATGAAGACAAGAGGTTGGGTGGATGCCGTCTTGGCAGGAGCATGGTCGGTGGTTATATCGTGCAGCAGAAGCACATGCGAGAATCCTTTGCCGTCCTTGTTGTCGTAGGTAGACGGTATGATGTCGTACTTCTTGATGGTCTTGCCTACAAGCTCGGCACCGGTGAAGTTCTTCACGGGTTTGCCGTCGATGAAATAGGCACGCAGGGTGTCGACAGGCGCTGTTGCGGTCTGCGCCAAGGTTCTTGTCGCCGTCATGGAGAGTGCGGCAAGCGCAATTAATAAGGTCTTTTTCATAGTTGTTGTTTTTTGTGGGGACGGCTCGGAGGCCGTACCTCCTATATTGCAGTCATTGTTAGTCCGTTGCTACCAGTTGATTTAACTTGGAAGGTGTGTGTGTCGCCATTATCGCCTACAGCCGACACCAGCACACTCTCGCCCTCACGCTTTATCGTCAAGTTAGACATTTCGTGAAACAACGAAGCGGCAACGGAATAAACTTCAGTCATGTCGATGTTGGCGGATGACGGCTCACATTTTCTGCTGTATCTAACATGAGCCGTTGCTTTGCTGTGTGACGGCAAACAGTCAGAGGCAATAGAAACTTGCTGCTCCTTCTCGTTTTCTGTTGGCATTATGGCAGCTATGCCAGTGACGGCTGTATCACGCTTGGTGACAAGCGTCGTAGATGCTATGGTAGCATGATTATTGTCGATCATTGTGAATGTCATTACCAATGCCATTGCCACGGCTGCAGCGGCTGCTACAAAGGCTATGCGTAGCCATGTCTTGTGTCGGCGGTGCGACAATTTCTGCGGCACATCAGCTACTTTTATGGTGGCAAGAACAAGCTCGCACATCTCTGTCTCGTCTTCCGGCACACAACCGTTGCGTTTACAGCGGCTGTAGTAGCGGGCGAGTTCGCGCTCTTCCTCGACAGAGGTGTCGCAGTCGAGGAAACGTTCCGTGAGAGCGAGGCGTATGGAAGTGTCGGATATGTTGCTCATGATCATATCGTTTTTATTATTTAAGTGTAAGTGTTTGTTCAGAAATTTCTATATATATATGAGTGGCAATCTGTAGGAGGGTATGGCATTCTACTATTTGTTCTTCATTCTCTCAAGCAGTTGGCGGCGTGCCTTCGAGATGAGCGTCTTCACGCTTGTCTTGGGCATGGCGGCAGTGGCAGCAATCTCGTCGAGCGACATTCCCTCGCCGCGCATCCTTAGCAGCCGTTGCTGCGTTGCTGGCAACATGCCTATCAGTCGCTCCATCGCGCCGCGTTCACTCTCCGCCGTGAGAGAGGAGTCGGCGGAAGAGTCGGCGACGACGTTCAGTCCTTCTATCGTACTGGTCGGTAGCGCTGGATGTCGCGACATGTCAATGCAAACGTTTCGCACAACGGTGGCGGCAAGAGCCTCGATACTGTTGTATGTATCAAGCCTGTCGCTCATGCGCCATAGCCTCAGCAATGTTTCCTGCACAGCGTCCTCGGCATCGGCATCTGTCAGCCCCAAACCTTTAGCCGTGCGTTCTGCCACTGCTTTCAGTCGAGGACGCATCCATGATGCCATGTGTTCAAATTCCGTATCATCCATTATTGTCGTGTGATATGCTATTTTTTTCTTGGGGCTTCTATTAATATAGACGAAGCAGAAGGGAAAAGGTAAACGGAAAAATATAAGTAAAAACATTTACAAGCTTTAGCTTTGCAATTAAAACAAAAATAACTATATTTGCCAAATAAAAGTATTTTCATTATGGGAGAAAGCAAATATATACGTTTTGACTGGGCAATGAAAAGGCTGCTCAGACAAAAAGCCAATTTCGGAATTCTTGAAGGATTTCTAACCACGCTACTTGGCATGAAAATAAAAATCAAGAACATGCTTGAGAGCGAAAGCAACCAAGATGACGAAGAAGACAAGTACAACCGTGTGGACATGCTTGCCGAAAACAACAAGGGCGAGCTTTTCCTTATTGAAGTGCAGAACAATACCGAATATGCTTATTTCCAGCGAATGCTATTCGGCACTTCAAAACTCATTACTGAATACATTAAAAAAGGCGAGGGGTATGAAAATGTGCGCAAAGTGTACAGCGTGAATATTGTGTATTTCTCCCTTGGCAAAGGCACGGACATCGTGTATCATGGCAAGACCGAATTTCGGGGCATACACAATGGTGACTTGTTGGAATTGAGCCCGTTCCAGATAAAGAAATTCAATGTCGATGCCGTAAGCGATTTGTATCCAGAATATTATATACTAAAAGTGAATGACTTCGACCGTGTGGCAAAGAGTTCTCTCGAGGAATGGGTGTACTATCTGAATACGGGAGATGTGCCAAAAGACGCAAAGGCACCAGGAATGGAGGAAGTGAAGGAACAATTGACAATAGACAGAATGAACAAAGCGGAACGTTCTGCCTATTACAAACATCTTGACAATATCGTTATTCTGCGCGACAATATCTATACCGAAAGAGAAGAAGGTAGAGAAGAAGGTAGAGCTGAAGGTAGAGCTGAAGGTAGAGCTGAAGGTAGAGCTGAAGGTAGAGCTGAAGGTAGGGAAGAAGGCAGAATTGTCGAGCGCAAAGAGAACGCAAAGAAGATGAAAGCACTTGGCATTCCGATAGAAACAATATTGCAAATTACTGGATTGTCGTCTGAAGATATCGATTCACTATAAGATATGCATCAAAATGTTTCCTAACATTTATATTTGCTAAAAAATGTATATTTTTTTAGAGATATGTTGGTGTTTTCAAAGAATAGCAATACCTTTGAACCGAATTCTAAGAGCAGGGCTTTTATATTGTACAAGCCTTGTTCTCTTGGGGTAAAAATTCAGGATAATGCGTAAGCACGACAAAAGAAGAATGAGGTTTGCGTGGCTGCTGATGTTGGTGTACGTGCCAATGATGCTCGCCATAACCTTCCACCACCACTCGGAGGCGGAAGGCGCTACCGCTACTGCCTATTGTTATGATTGTGCGCATCATATCCACCACGGTGGCCACCTCACAGCCGAGCAGAATTTCGTGCATGAGTGTGTGCTTTGTCATTTGCATAGCTTGCCATATGTGGTACCAACAATTATTCATATAGCAATATTTATTGCTGTTGCACACGTCGCTTTTGCCGTGCCTTGCCCATTTGTCAAGACACGTGAAGGCGACATTCATGCCACTCGCGCTCCACCCGTACTTCTTTCTTTGTAGTTTTTTTAATTTGATGATTGATCAAAACAAAATCGGCTATAGCTATATCCTTATGGTCGGTTTAGCCGATTGATTTTCAAAGATTTATGACGAGAAAAAAGAAGATCGTAATAGTTGTGCTTCCTCTTTTCGTCAACTTCTGTAATGCGCTTGCGTCAAGTGCTAAGGCTATCTCCTTGCCTAATGATTCGGTGAGAATTTCAGCTTCAGCAGACAGCATTAGGCGTATGATGAGGGATGGTGTGTCCCTACGTGAAGTTGTGGTAAGTGGAAGTTCCAACAAAGAAGTACAGATGAAGTCGGCCCTCAATGTGGTGAGGGCAAACAAACAATTCATAGAAGAGAATTTCAGCGGCTCGCTGATGCAGACGCTGAGCCGGTTGCCTGGCGTGCAGGCGATGAGCGTGGGCTCGGGAGAGTCGAAGCCCGCCATTCGCGGCCTGGGGTTCAATCGAGTGTTGGTGGCGGAGAACGGCATCAAGCACGAGGGACAGCAATGGGGCGATGACCATGGCCTGGAGATAGACCAGTATGCCATCGACCAAGCCGAGGTCGTGAAAGGCCCTGCTTCGCTCACCTATGGCTCTGATGCCATTGGTGGCGTCATCAACCTGAAGACCAACACCATGCCAACGAAGAAGTTTGCCGGACAGGTAAACCTCTTCGGCAGGACCAACAATGAGTCGATAGGCTCTTCGGTTCGCTTGACAGGCAGGAACGGCAAGTTCTGGTACAAGGCAAATGCCACATGGGTGGACTATGCCGACTCCAAGGTGCCCGTGGACAGCATAGAGTATTACTCCTACTGGATCAAGCTCAAGGACCAGCGTCTTCGCAACACGGCGGGGCGGGAATTGGACGGAAACCTGATGCTCGGTTATGCCGGGGACAGGTGGAACACATCTTTTCGCGTCGCCGACGTGAATACGAAGGCCGGCTTCTTCGCCAACGCCCACGGACTGGAGGTGAGATTGTCGGACATCGACTATGATAGTTCGCGTCGCGACATCGACTTGCCTTATCATACCGTCAACCATCTCTTGGTATCCAATCATACCGACTGGAGTTGGACGGATGGTATGCTGGAAGGCAACTTCGCCTATCAGAACAACCGACAGCGAGAGCTTTCCGAACCCGTATCTCATGGCTATATGCCGATACCGGCGAATACCTTGGAGAGAAGCTTTACGAAGCAAACGTTTTCTGCCCATGTAAAGGCGACGCAGCAGATGGGAAAGCATGCGCTTCAAGCAGGAGCCAACGTCGAGTACCAGCGTAATCGCCGAGGAGGGTGGGGATTCATTTTGCCCGACTTTGAGCAGTTGGCGTTTGGTGTCTTTGCCATGGACAAGTGGGAGTTGAGCGATAAACTCAGCTTGACCGCTGGGGCGAGATTCGACCGTGGAAACGTGAGGATTCACAGCTATCACGATTGGTACAAGACACCGCTGAGGGCTTCGACCACCGCTTCTGCCACGGACGGCACCGTGCAACAAGGTGATTCCGCTTACATGGAGCGTTCTGCCAATCTGAGTCGTAGCTTCAACAGCCTCACTTGGTCGGTGGGCGTAAACCGAATGTTGGGCGACTGGGTGCTCAAACTCAATGTGGGCAAGAGCTTCCGTATGCCGATTGCCAAGGAGTTGGGAATGGATGGAGTGAATTACAATCTCTTCAGATATGAGAAAGGAAACACGAGTCTGAAGCCTGAGGAAAGCTATCAGGTGGATGCGGGCATCGTCTATGAAAGGGGTGTGCTTTCGGTGCAACTGACGCCTTATCTCAATTATTTTCCCAACTATATCTATCTCAACCCTACGCCTCAGTATAAGGAGGGCTTGCAACTCTACTATTATACACAGGCTAAGGTGCTGAGATGGGGCTTCGAGGCAAGTGTGTCGTGGAAGATTCTTCCTTGTTTGCGCTTGGATGCTGATGGCGAATATCTTTATGCCCGTCAGCTCAGCGGAGAGAAGAAAGGTTATGGACTTCCATTCTCCACACCATGGTCGGCTCGTGCCGAATTTCGCTATCTCTTGCCAGCGCAAGACCCAGCCAAATCGGGTTTCGTGGCTTTGGAATGGCAGGTGGTGGGAACGCAAGATAGAATCGTTCCGCCAGAGGAGAAGACCAAGGGACATCAACTCTTGAACGCCAGCATCGGGAAAAAGTTCAAAATTGGCGGGAATCAGTTGGAGCTTACTCTGCGAGGAGAAAACTTGTTGGGCAAGCGCTACTACGACCACACCAGTTATTACAGACTGATAGGTGTGCCGGAACCGGGAAGGAATTTCTCGGTAATGGTGGCCTGGAAGTTTTAATTCCTCCCTATATTCGTAAAGGAAGGACACATTTATTATAAGTAACAATAAAAAAGAAAACAACAATGAAAAAGATATTATTCATGGCAGCCTCAGTGCTGTTTTGCGTTTTTAGTTTAGTTCTTTCATCTTGCGACAACGACGACCCGCAGACTGTCGCCAAACCAGTTGCCGCCCTTGCCGAGGTGGGCGAGGAGAACTCAAAGGAAGCCACAGCAGGCAAGGATCTTCATCTTGAGGGCGACTTGGTGGCAGAGGGCTTGATTGCCCGCATCGATGTGACCATTGCCACAGCCGACGGCAAGACAACCATCGTTCAGAAGTCGTACACCGACGGCAAGTACATAGGTGTTAGGAACACCACCTTCCACGAGCATCTTGATATACCTGCCGATGCCGCTCCCGGTGCTTACAAACTGACCTTTGTCGTGACCGACAAGCTTGGTCAGAGCACAACATTCAATTCCGACCTTACAGTCAAGGCTCTTGACCTTACAGCTCCCTCTATCACCTTCAAGGAAGTGGGCGAAGGCGACAGCCACAAAGCTGTGATAGGCCAGAAGATGCACTTGGAGGCACAGATAGAGGCTCCTCACAAGATTGCCAAGATTGAGGTGGAGTTCCACAATACAGCCGCCGGCTACGAGCATGTGTTCACATACGCAGACGAGAAGTATCTCGGCCAGACTTCGGTGCTCTTCCACGAGCATCCGCAGATTCCAGCCGATGCACCGGAGGGTGAGTACCACATCCACTTCACTGTGACCGATGCCAACGGCAACTCTACGACAGAGGAGGCTGAAGGCATACAGATTACGAAAGAGTAATCGGCAATTAAAAATAGCTCAAGTTTACTGGCAGCATGTCTTCGACATGCTGCCAGTAAACTTGAGCTATATATCATACATTAGTAATCTTTAATTCCTGCGGAGGCCGGAAACCTCCGCTACGGATAATCCCAATTTGAGAATTATGACACCCCATCCTAAAAACGCAAAAGAAAAATGAAAAGGAATATTCTTTATTTTATATACATATTCTTCATAACCGCATTGACAGGCTTGGCTTCTTGCTCCAGCGACGACGACAACCCTACCGCAAACGACCAAGAGAAGCCGAAGATAGAAGACGGCAAACTGCCTAATCCTATCGACTGCCAGCAATACAAGCGTGGCGAGACCATCGCCTTCCGCTATACCTTCACCGACAACGTGGAGCTTGGCAACTTCAATATAGAGATTCATAATAATTTCGACCACCACACCCATTCAACATCTGCAGGCGACTGTCCGCTCGATGCAAAGAAATCGCCCGTCAGCCCTTGGGTGTACAACCAGGACGAGCCAATCCCTACTGGATTGAAAAGCTATGAGGCAAAAGTGGATATCGCCATACCTACTGATATCGATCCAGGCGACTATCACTTCATGATTCGTGTGACAGACAAGGCGGGCTGGCAGCAGCTGAAGGCTGTTAGCATAAAGATAAAGGAGTGATGTAGACGCCTATATAAACTTGAAGCGTAGAATGATTGTTCAGGATAACATTTTATTTTCGATTATAAAAGTACAAACAAAAAAATGAAATCAAAGAATTGTCAGTTGATGCTCCTTGCTGGAGCGTTGACAGTCTCATTTGCGGCTAAGGCTGCCAGCGTAAATAATATTGTAAAGGATAACAATGAGGGCAAAGGCACCGCAAATTCAACGGTTGACGAAAACGACAAGAGCACCGATGCCAATGTCTACGGACATGTGATAGACAAGAAGAGTGGCGAACATATGCCGTATGTAACGATACAGCTCAAAGGCACTACCATCGCCACTACTACAGACCAAACCGGTCACTATTTCTTGAAGAACCTACCGGAGGGAACATTCACCATTGTGGTGAAATACCTTGGATACAAAACCGTGGAGCGCAACGTGACCATAAAGCACGACGCCACACAGGAGCAGAACTTCGCCCTTATTACTGACGACGTGTCACTCGACGAGGTTGTGGTATCTGCCAACCGCAGCGAGACGAAAAGACGACTGGCACCAAACCTTGTGAACGTGATAGGCAGCAAGCTCTTCGACATGACACAATCTACTTGCCTGGCGCAGGGACTCAACTTCCAGCCTGGCGTGCGCACCGAGGACAACTGCCAGAACTGTGGCTTCACGCAGGTACGCATCAATGGTCTCGATGGTCACTACTCACAGATATTGGTCGATTCGCGCCCAGTGTTCTCTTCCTTGAACGGCGTTTACGGTTTGGAGCAGATACCAGCCAACATGATAGACCGTGTAGAGGTGGTACGTGGCGGAGGCTCGGCACTCTTCGGCGCGTCTGCCATCGGTGGTACCATCAACATCATCACCAAGGAGCCAACACGCAACTCGGCTTCCTTCGGACATACATTCATGTCGCAGGGTGGAGCCAACTCGTTCGACAATGTGACGACGGGCAACGTGTCATTGGTGACCGACGACAACAAGGCAGGCGTGTATGCCTACGGTCAGACACGAACCCGACAAGGCTACGACTACGACGGCGACGGATACACGGAGCTGCCAGAACTTCAGAACCAAACGTTTGGTCTCAACTCCTATCTCCGTCTGAGTTCATATTCAAAGCTGAGCCTGCAATACCACGGCATACATGAGTTCCGCCGTGGCGGCAACAAGCTCGACCAGGCTCCTCACGATGCTAACATTGCAGAGCAGGTGGAGCACAACATACAGGGGGGCGGACTGACATACGACTTCTTCGCACCCGACGAGAAGAACCGCCTCTCTGCCTACTTCTCTTTCCAGACCACAGCACGCAAGAGCTACTACGGCGGCATAGGCGAAGGCACAGAGGAGGACATCGAAACTGCCGAGAAGGCTTACGGCACAACACACGACTTCACTTATGTGGCTGGCGCGCAGTATGTACACAATTTCAACAAACTGCTTTTCATGCCGTCTGACCTCACGCTTGGCGCGGAGTACAACTACGACGGACTGAAGGACGTTATTCTCGGCTACGACCGCCACTTCAAGCAGGACGTGCGCATAGGCAGTTTCTTCTTCCAGAACGAATGGAAGAACAAGCAGTGGAGCTTTCTCTTGGGAGGACGACTGGACAAGCACAACTTGGTAGACCACGTAATCTTCAGTCCGCGTGCCAACCTTCGCTTCAATCCTACGGAGAACGTCAACCTGCGCGTCACCTACGCTGGCGGATTCCGCGCTCCACAGGCTTTCGACGAGGACTTGCACGTTGGCGTAGTGGGAGGCGAGCGACTGGTCACAGTCTTGGCAAAGAACCTGAAAGAGGAGCGTTCCAACAGCTTCAGCGTGTCGGCCGACCTCTACCATAAGTTCGGCAACGTGCAGACCAATCTCTTGATAGAAGGTTTCTATACCGACCTTAACAATGTGTTTGCTCTTCGCCAGCTCGATCAGCCCGACGCCCAGGGCAACACCGTGCAGGAGCGCTACAACGCATACGGCGCCAAGGTGCTCGGTTTGAACATCGAGGGCAAGGCTATGTTCACCCGCTGGTTCTCTCTCCAGGCTGGCATCACACTCCAGCAGAGCCACTACAATGAGGCTATCGCATGGAACGATGAGGTGCCGGAGCAGAAATATCGCAAGATGATGCGCACTCCTAACACATACGGCTACTTCACGGCATCGTTCACACCAGTGAAACGCTTTACGGCTTCTGTCACGGGCAACTATACCGGCAGTATGCTCATCGGCCACAACGCAGGCTCTGGTGTAGAGACGCCAGTGGCTGTGAACACGCCAAAGTTCATGGAGGTGAACATGAAGCTGTCGTACGATTTCCCCGTCTATAAGTATCTCACCATGCAGGTGAACGGTGGCATACAGAACATCACCAATGCCTACCAGAAGGACTTCGACAAGGGATGGAATCGCGATTCCGACTACATCTACGGTCCGTCACTCCCGCGCAGCTACTATGTGGGCGTGAAAATCAGTTATTAATCTAAATTCAATTCATACCATAAAAAATACAGGCGAAGCCGACTGTGACAGTTGGCTTCGCCTTTTTCGTGTTTGTATAATATAGAGTAATAGCACAAAATGGACTTACGTAAGGAAGGGTATAGATTAAAAAAAGAGAAAAATGGAATGTTATAAAACATTAAATATTTTTGGAAGTGTTATGCTCTTTGTCTTATAGCTTTATGGCTATCTGCTTTGTTTTCTTCACCTTGCCGTTGGTGCTGGCTCCGCAACAGGTGGCAATGTTGTTTGGCATCTCCGATCCGTCGTTGCTCGCCGCTACAGCCAATGCCATACCGCCATATTCGCTTAACATCATTTTCCAGTGTATGGTGTATCTTTTGATACCCATCTATCAGCTCTATGGCAACAAGTCGATGGCCACGTTCACGTCGGTGAGCCAGTCGTTGGCTCCACTGCTGGGCATGTGGCTTATGGTTGTTGTTGCGCCAGATTATGTGTGGTGGGGCTTTGCCCTGGGACAGTTTGTGGTATTGCTTCTCATTGTGGTGTTGGCGTTCTTCGCGCGTCTGCGCGACAGCAGTCTGATGCCGTTTTTGCTTATCCCACGCCGCAAAGGTTGTGTGGGTTTCGAGACCTCAGTGCCTTTGTCGATTGATAGCGTGGATGCACTGCTGAACGAAATCCATGCTTTCTTCAAGGACCACGCCCTGGCAGAGCCTTTGGGTATGCATGTGGAGGTTTGCTCCGAGGAGTTGCTGAAGAACATCATTGAGCATGGTTTTGAGAATCCGGGCGATAAGCGATACATAGACTATCGCCTCTCGCTTGTCGACAGTCAGGTGAGGGTCGTCATTACGGACGACGGAAAGGCCTTCAACCCGGTGGAGTATGACAAGAACACGGGCTTGGGCTTGCTGTTGGTCAAGGGATTCTGCGATGAAATAAAGTACGACTACCTGTTCAATCAAAACATGGTGACCTTGTGTCTTTATTTATATGGACGAAGCAAAAGGTAAATGGAAAAATATAAGTAAAAAACATTTACAAGCTTTGGCTTTGCAATTAAAACAAAAATAACTATATTTGCCAAATAAAAGAATTTTCATTATGGGAGAAAGCAAATACATACGTTTTGACTGGGCAATGAAAAGGCTGCTCAGACAAAAAGCCAATTTCGGAATTCTTGAAGGATTTCTAACCACGCTACTTGGCATGAAAATAAAAATCAAGAACATGCTTGAGAGCGAAAGCAACCAAGATGACGAAGAAGACAAGTACAACCGTGTGGACATGCTTGCCGAAAACAACAAGGGCGAGCTTTTCCTTATTGAAGTGCAGAACAATACCGAATATGCTTATTTCCAGCGAATGCTATTCGGCACTTCAAAACTCATTACTGAATACATTAAAAAAGGCGAGGGGTATGAAAATGTGCGCAAAGTGTACAGCGTGAATATTGTGTATTTCTCCCTTGGCAAAGGCACGGACATCGTGTATCATGGCAAGACCGAATTTCGGGGCATACACAATGGTGACTTGTTGGAATTGAGCCCGTTCCAGATAAAGAAATTCAATGTCGATGCCGTAAGCGATTTGTATCCAGAATATTATATACTAAAAGTGAATGACTTCGACCGTGTGGCAAAGAGTTCTCTCGAGGAATGGGTGTACTATCTGAATACGGGAGATGTGCCAAAAGACGCAAAGGCACCAGGAATGGAGGAAGTGAAGGAACAATTGACAATAGACAGAATGAACAAAGCGGAACGTTCTGCCTATTACAAACATCTTGACAATATCGTTATTCTGCGCGACAATATCTATACCGAAAGAGAAGAAGGCAGAGCTGAAGGCAGAGAAGAAGGCAGAGCTGAAGGCAGGGAAGAAGGCAGAATTGTCGAGCGCAAAGAGAATGCAAAGAAGATGAAAGCACTTGGCATTCCAATAGAAACAATATTGCAAATTACTGGATTGTCGACTGAAGATATAGATTCTCTATAAAATCATCATAAGTAGATGTGTAAAATTTATCTTTACATTACCCCTACCATATTGTAGCTCATATATAAAGATAATTTCGAGCACCTACTTACTATGAAAAAATACAGGCGAAGCCGACTGGTGACAGTTGGCTTCGCCTTTTTCGTGTTAATAGATGGAAACAAAATCCGTAATTTAGGTATTTAAAGTTTTCTGTTATTTGCGTAATTTTGCAACAGTTGCTTAGCGTGTGTCGCGTGGCTATTAATAACTATTTAGTTCAAGTTTCGGATTTTCGAGTGATGGATTCTTGTCGGATATTTGCATCTCTTGTTGCCTAAAACTGCCTTCAGAACAGACAGAATTGCCATTTGACGTATTTTTTGTAGTCTCGCGTGTGCAGACGCAATGCACTGCGTGTTAGAAACTTGTCGGAATTAGTTCTTTTGTGTGCAATGTCTAACGTAGCTAAAGTGGCACTTTAGAGAGGCTAAAGCGCCACTTTGGCAATGAAGAAATGTAGCTTTAGGTGGCGTGAAGAAGCGTTTGGAAGGAGAAAATCGTTGGGAAGTGGACTGTTTTTGCCCGATTCGGCATTAACATCAGTGCCGTGCAGAGCTGTAAACGCCATTCCTCCTGCTGCCCGACACTCTAAAACGTAAAAAACTTTTGTAATAATTTTTTACTCTGTGTACTATATTTGCTTTTCCTCCCGTGGTTATCTGCAGAAACTCTGATTTACTTGAATGTAATAGTAAAAAATGGCATTAAATAAATGTTCGTAATATATTACATACGGCTTTAACTCCTATAACTTCTTTATTTACTTTAAATTCTACAAATCTGAAACTTTAGAAGTTTGTAATCTTTCAGTGAGTTGAGTTTCATATAAAAGTTGTATATTTGCAGAAAAATAAGATTATGGCATTGAAGTTATATCCTATAGGCATACAGACTTTCGAGGAGATTATCAACAAGAATCTTCTCTACATAGACAAGACGGAATATATCTACCGTATGGCTCACGCTGGTGGAAAACATTTCTTCTTGAGCCGACCGCGCCGTTTCGGTAAGTCGCTCCTTGTCACTACGATGCAAAGTTACTTCGAGGGTAAGAAAGAACTCTTTAAAGGACTTGCCATCGAAAAGTTGGAAAAAGAATGGACAGAATATCCTGTGCTCCACTTCGACATGAGCGGTGGAAAGCACATGGAGAAGGAACAGCTGGAAGAGTATCTGGATTATCGTTTGCAAGAAGAGGAAAAGAAATGGGGTATTACGAAACCAGTCAAAGGGGCAAACAATCGTCTGATAGATCTCATTAATACCGCTTATGAGAAGAGTGGTAAGCAGGTGGTGATACTTATCGACGAATATGATGCGCCGATGCTGGATGTCGTGCATGAAAAAGAACAGTTGGATGTGCTTCGCAATACGATGCGCAACTTTTATAGCCCACTGAAGTATAGCGAGGCCAAACTTCGTTTCGTCTTTCTCACAGGCATAACCAAGTTTTCGCAGCTCAGTATCTTCAGTGAACTGAACAATATCACGAACATCTCGATGGAGGATGATTATGCGGGAATCTGTGGCATCACCAAGGAGGAATTGTTGACACAGATGTCGGAGGATATAGACGAATTTGGCCGTAAGAGGAGAATGACCAAAGAAGATGTAGTAGAGAAACTGAAAGAAAACTATGATGGCTATCATTTCTCTGCATTCTCGCCAGATGTGTTCAATCCATTTAGTTTGCTGAATTGCTTCTCTACAGGAAAATTCGGGGCATATTGGTTTTCATCCGGTACGCCGACCTACTTAATCAAAATGATGCGTAAGTTCAAGATCGTGCCTACCAATCTTGGCAAGATGTACGCTAAGTCTTCTGCTTTTGATGCTCCGACAGAGAACATGACCGCCATTACGCCTTTGCTGTATCAAAGCGGCTACCTTACTATCAAGGATTATGACGAGTTTTCTGAACTTTATACCCTCGACCTGCCTAACAAGGAAATCAAGGTTGGTTTGTTCGAGAGTCTCTTGCCTAACTATCTGGAGGGTATGTTTGCCCAGAATGGCGATGTTGCCATTGCCCAGATGTCTGTACTGATACGTCAGGACAACATGGATGGAGCCTTGCAATTGCTTCAAACTTTCCTCGGCACCGTGCCTTACTGCAATGTTACCAACTACGAGGGACATTACCAGCAGATGCTCTTCATCATCTTCTCGCTCCTTACGGGATATGTGGTGGATGTGGAGGTGCATACGCCGAAGGGCAGGGTGGATATCGTGATGCTGACACACACACGCCTCTACATCATCGAACTGAAGTTGAACAAGAACGCCCAGACCGCCTTGCAGCAAATCAACCTCAAGAACTATGCCCAGCGTTTCGCCCTATGCGGCAAGCCTGTCACAAAGGTGGGTATAAACTTCGACTCGACTACGGGTAATATAGAAGATTGGGTAGTGGAATAAGATTACAGTCCAACGAAATTAAAGACAAGAAGATTATGGCATTGAAGTTATATCCTATAGGCATACAGACATTCGAGCGAATCCGTAAGGAAGACAAACTCGATATCGACAAGACGGAATTCATCTATCGTATGTCTCATACCAGCGGTACTTATTTTTTCTTGAGCCGACCACGCCGTTTCGGTAAGTCGCTCCTTGTCACTACGATGCAAAGTTACTTCGAGGGTAAGAAAGAACTCTTTAAAGGACTTGCCATCGAAAAGTTGGAAAAAGAATGGACAGAATATCCTGTGCTCCACTTTGACATGAGTGGTGGAAAGCACATGGAGAAGGAACAGTTGGAAAGATACCTTGCGTTTATTCTGCAAGCCGAAGAGAAGAAATGGGGAATAGAACATCCACAAGTGGATGCTAACAACCGATTGACGGAACTGATAGATACCGCTTATGAAAAGAGTGGCAAGCAGGTGGTGGTGCTTATCGACGAATATGATGCGCCGATGCTGGATGTCGTGCATGAGAAAGAACAGTTGGATGTGCTTCGCAATACGATGCGCAATTTCTTTAGCCGCTGAAGTATGGCGAGGCTAAGCTTCGCTTCGTCTTCCTCACAGGCATCACCAAGTTCTCGCAGGTAAGTATTTTCAGTGAGCTAAACAATATCACTAATATTTCAATGACTGATGAGTATGCTGGAATCTGTGGCATCACCAAGGAGGAACTGTTGACACAGATGTCGGAAGACATTGATATGCTTGCAGAGGCACAGGGATTGGATAGAGAGCAAACAATAGCTAAACTGAAAGAAAACTATGACGGCTATCATTTTGCAAGTAAATCTCCAAATGTGTTTAATCCATATAGTTTGCTCAATTGTTTTGCAGAACGAAAGTTTGGCAAATATTGGTTCTGCTCAGGTACGCCTACTTATCTTATCAATATGCTCAACAAGTATAATGTCTTGCCAACCAATATCGCACCAATCGAGGCACTTGCGTCTGCATTTGATGCGCCTACGGAGAAGATGAGGACCATCACGCCTCTCTTATACCAAAGTGGCTATGTCACTATCAAGGATTACGACAGCGACATCGAACTCTATACGCTTGATATTCCGAACAAGGAGATTCGTGTGGGTATCTTCGAAAATCTCTTGCCCAACTATGTGGATGGCATTTATGCCGAGCGTGGTGGTGTGGCGATAGCCCGCATGTCGGGACTCATCCGTCGCAAGGATATGGATGGAGCCTTGCATCTGCTGCAAGACTATCTCGGCACGGTGCCTTATTGCAATGTAACCAATTACGAGGGACATTACCAACAGATGCTCTACATCATCTTCACATTGCTTACGGCATTCGTGGTGGATGTGGAGGTACATACGCCGAAGGGCAGAGTGGATATGGTGTTGCAAACCAAGACCGACCTGTATCTCGTTGAGTTGAAACTCAATAAGAGTGCGCAAGTAGCTTTGGGACAAATCAATCTCAAAAACTATCATAAGCGTTTTGCCCTCAGTGGCTTGCCAATAACCAAGGTGGACATCAACTTCGACTCGACTACGGGCAATATCGAAGATTGGATGATCTCTTAATATCGAAATTATATGAAGAAACCACTTCTTTTCGTCTGTCGGTAGAACAGAAAGACGGCTATCGCCTTGAGAAGTGGGAAATGTATCTGTTTTCTTACCTTAGCATGGTAATGTAACTACCGTGGCACTTTAGTGATGAAAGAGTGCCACGGTAGTTGTACTACCATGCTGCGGTAAGAGCGTTGGTGCCATATGCCACAAATCGGGGGCGAGGGCACCCCCTCTCCCTGTTATAGCTTCTGTCAAGGCTTAAACCGTCATGGCCATTCTCCTTGTCTACTTGTTTACTGACAGCATGTCGAAGACATGCGAAACTTCAATTACTTATTTATGTATTTGCCCTTGCCACGGACAATGTATATGCTCTGACGGGAGGGCGTGTTGATGCGTCTGCCCGAGAGGTCGTACATCTCGTTGTCGGCATTGTCGGCATCGCATGTGGGGACGGAGATGGCAGAAGTGCCGTTGTCGATCACAAGGCGTATGCCGCGAGTGCCAGACACCAGAATCTCGTTGAGCATGTCGTCGACCATATGGTCGGGTAGCCATGCGCGGTAAGCGGCAAGAGTGGAACCCGTATATTTGTAGAATCCCAGTCCCCATGACTTGTTGGCAAGCACGTAGCAGCTGACGTTTTCTGCCGATATGGCAGCATTCGTGGCGTTGCCCTCAAGAATAGTGGGCTTGTCGCAAGAGCGGGATGTGGGGTTGAAGTTGTGGTCGCCGGCAGGGCCGTACACCACGTATCCCTTGTTGCTGTCGATAAACTCCACAGGTGAGAGCGTCATCTCGAAGTCGGTCACCTTTTCGTCAGGGTCGTCGCTGTTGTGGGCTGTAGCAGCATATGTAATTACACCCTCCGGCACTCTGGCATTGAACGGCAGGCAGATGGTGCTCCATCCGTAGGGCACACCGTCGACCGTGAGGTCGCCCGTCTGCTTGATGGTAAGCTTGTAGGGAGACTGCATGGCATACCTCACGCTCGCAGTAGGCGCTCCGAGTCCGCCGTGCTGGTTGGCAGCACGCACGCAGTAGGTGCCAGAGCCGTAGCTCGTCAGTTTGAGGCTGTTGTCTGTAGTGTTGGTGATGTAGTTCCACTTGCCTGTGTTCTCATTGTATTTGAACACGAAGTAGCACAGAGCCGGTTCAAACAAGTTCCACGACATATTGTCGTCATCGACGGCGATGCCGTCGTCCCACGTCATGCTGTTCGCATCTTTGTCGGCTTCGTTAGCCGAGGCAGCGTCTATCTGCCTGCACTGCACATTAGGCTCAAAGGCATCGTCGCCGCCCGTCACATTGCGCAGCGTGTATTTCTTGGCTTCGTCATCGCTGAGCACGCAGTCGTCGGAGCCGGGAGCGGGCGACGAGGCAGCCAGCGAGCGTCGGCCGAGCGAGAGCAACTCGCCGTTGGCATCCATGCTCCTGAATTCATGGAATCGCAGCACCCTGTCGACATCCATCTTCGTCCAGCCCACGGCTCTCGGCTGTGTGTACATTCTCGTGTTCAGCCATGTGCAAGCCGGCGAACCACTCCATGGTCGTCCGAGCGCCCAGTCGTTCTCCTTGAGCAACTGCGGATTGTCGATCTCCGTCTTTATGTTGCAGTTGTCGAACACGTAGCCCCATTTCTGTTCCACCTGTGTAGACGGGGCAGTGATGTTGTTGCCGCCGCGGTCGCGAAGCAGTATGTTGCATTTCTCGAACCATATGTCGCCGTCGCCGCAGATGAAGTCGACCACGCCCGCAATGTCGCAGTTCTCCAAGTAGCTGCGGAAGTCTCTTGCGTTGTTAGAATAGTAGGTGTCCTGCCAGCTCAAGAGCGCCACATTCTTCAGGATGCTACGGTTGCCGCGGTCCAAGAACGCCACGGCGCGACCGGCACCGCCACTCGTCTCCCAGTAGTCGAAGCGGTTCTCAATGGTCAGATCCTGGGCATAGAAGTCGGAAGTGTTCCTGTCGATGTTTATCGTTGCTGTTGAGCTGCTTCCCTCGTATGTAGGCAAGTTGTATATGGTGGTGCCCTCCTTGCTCTGTCCAATGATGGAGATGTTCGGCTTGGAGATTTTCGTCACGCCGTTGTTGAAGTTCGTCAGAGTCGTTTCATTGACTCTGATATTGACAGGATCGTTACCCGTCAGCTGATATTCGCCGTCGGGAATGAATATATAGTAGCGGTGAGCACCATTTGTATTGTTGTTGGCAGCCTTGACGGCGTCGTCGATAGTACCGTCGATGCCCACCACGAAGTCGAAGTTGTGATGGTGGTACTTGTCTTTCTCATCCGTCACATGCAGTGTGAGGCTCAGCTCGTCGGCGAAGCGCTTGTTGTAGATGTCGGCGAAGCTGTTGGCATTGACCGTAATGGGAACAGTAGCGCCAGCCTGCAAGTCCCAGTATCTGAAGGACAGCGTCTTGCCCGATTCGGCGGTGTAGGTGCTGTCGCCTATCTGGATTGTCGCCGCCTGCATCGTGCGGTTGAACTCCAACTTGATGACGCCGCTTCGTGCCACCTCATTGAGCACCGTCGTCTTCTCCGTGAATGTAGTAGCGTTCACGGTGATGCTCACCAGTTGCGGGTTGTCGGCAGGCTCTTTCAGCTTGAACTCAATGGGATAGGTCTCCACGATGAATCCAGTGGCAGTCTTCACCGTCACGTCGGTCTTCAGAGTGTAGACGGTAGCTTCGGTCGTGGTCGCCACCTTACCGTTCTCCGTAGCCGTACCAGTAATGTCGGGTATCACCTCGTTGCCGCCCTTGTCGGTCGCGGGCGACACATTGAACGTGACACAACCGTCGGCAGCCATCATGCTGCTTATCTCGGCAGCCGTGTAGGTAGTGCCGTCGCATGAGAGCGAGCTGACGGTAGGCTTCTTGAGGTCCTTCTGCGGCTGGTAGGTCACGTCGAAAGTGTAGAGACTGAGCGGAGCGCTGAACACGGCGTTCTGCACGGCAGTGTCTCCGCTACATGTCACCTCGATGAGTTTCTTGCCGACAGTGTAGCCGTCGGCGCCAGCCTTCTTGTCTGCCACAGTGAGCGAGCTGGGGTCGGCAGTGGCAGTCACCTTCACCTTACAGCCAGGTGTCGACGGGAATCCGATAATCGACTTCGCCTTGACCTGCATGTACTCACTGTTGGACATGTTGTCGAACTTGTTCTCAATCTTCTCGCCGTCAGGCGTTCCCGTGAGATCCATCTTCAGGTCAATCTTTTCCTCTCCTTTGTAGAGCTGCGCCACAAGAATGCCCGGCACCTTCTCGATGTTCATCTCCTGGGCGCCATCCTTGGTGCTCAGCTTCCAAGCTACAGTCTGCGGCTCAGTGATGTCGAGGATGCTGAACGTGTTGCGCTTGAAGACAGGCACCAGTCGCAGGTCTTCAGCTTCAGCCTTGTGCTTGGAATCAATGGCATAGACGTTGCCGTTGTTGTCCTCCCAGTGGTCGAGGGTGTTGCCTTCGTAGTACAGGCCGGTGTTCTGCGGAATGACATATTCTTCGCCTACCTCCACCCAGTGGGCAGTAGGCGGAACGCCCGACGCAAACTCGCCGGCGTTGTATGTGATGTAGTATGTAGGCTTCTCCTTGAAGCAGATGTTGAGAGTACGGTGGTCGGTGATGTCAAACTCCAGCTCATACACCGTGCGCTGTCCAGCCTCAGCCTCCTCGTCGCTCGGCTCAATCTTTCTCAGCACAAATCGGGTCATGTTCTCGCCCGAAGGTGTGCCCCAAGATCCGTCGGCGTTAGGCTTCACGTTGATGGTGAGCGATTCGTCATGTCTGCCGAGCATATCAACACTTCCGTCGGCTTTCATCGTAAGCACGTTGACAGGATTGCCGTCGGCATCAGTTAACAACTTATTGGTAATCTTGTCGAGCTCATAGCCGAAGAAACGCTCAAAGCGAAGTTTCACGCGGTCGCCATTCTGTATGGCATATCCGCCATCCTCCAGTTCGGTGATGCCATAGTCGGACGATGCCGAGATGTCGCCCACCGCACCGTGCTGGTCGTTGTCCACATCGACATGAAGGTTCACCATGTTGGCATCCTTGATGGTTACTTCCATCCACTGATAGTAGGAATAGTCGTCGCCAATGACCACGGGCAGTCGTGTCGCCGTGTTGTTGGTGGTATAGGAGTAGACGTATATGTTGCCCTTTTTTCCTCCGTTCTCTTCTTCCTCGAGAGTGCTCACACCGGCGTTGAGGCGTTCCTCGTTGGTGCGGGCTCGGTCGAGCGTCGGCACAACGCCGTCGATGGTCGTAGTCGACATCTTGGAGTAGGAGAGGATAGACACCTTGGTGCCCATGCCGGCAGGACACCAGAAAGTGGTGCCGGGACCGAACGAACCCCAGTCGTCAAGATCGGTGTTGCGTATGTATCCACGGTTGCCGGTGTCGCACCACAAAGCCACGTCGCGCGAGTGGGATGATACCAGGCCGTTCTGCAGCACTTTCACTTCGGATTTGGTTGTCCAGAACACCTTGCTGTTGTTGCCGATGTCCACAGTCTGCGCGTAGACTCTGCGCCGGGTCTTTGTTATAGGGTCGTCATAATAGTGGGCTTTGCTTCCGAAGTCGTAGCGCACAACGGCATCGCTCAAGCGGTTCTCTGCCGTAGTGGGGTTTTTCTCGAAGACAGGAGTAAGAGTAAGGCTCATATTCTCATCACTAAACGAGTAGGTGTTGCCAAGCTCGTAGCGGTTGCCCTGTCTGTCGGTCCAGTACTTCAGAGTGTAGCCTTCGGCTATCGTATTGTTGTCGTCGTCAACATTCTTATATAAGGTGTAGTTGGTAGGTATGGTGAACGACTTCACGTTGCTGATTTCGTCGATCGGCATACTCCCGGCACCATTGAACGCAGGCGTCTCTCCGTTGACATTGGCTACGGAGGAGTCGAACACAACCGAGCCTTCGACACCATCCTTCAGATGAAGGCTGATGCTATTGTCGGTCTCTCCCATGTTGAAGGTATAGCTGTTGGAGCCCGTCGCCTTCTGCTCGTCGCTTGTGCCCTCCGTCCAGTAGGCTACGATATAACCAGCCCCAGGCTCGGCAAATGCAGTCACGGAGGTTCCCGCAGTGAACCAAGCCTCGCGTTGCGTCAGGTTGCCTTGGCTGTCGTAGACATCCTTGGTGAGATTCTCGTACGACGGCGACATAGACACTGTAGCCTTGCCAGTGTTGGCAATCTTGGCAGTAAGCTTGTGGAGCGCGAGATGAGCAAACACCACTTCAATCGTAGTGACGCCGTCGGTCACCGTGTAGTCGGCAGACGCGACAGTTTCACCGGTAGTGGCATCCGTCGAGCTCTTCATGCTCAGATACGTCGAGCTGCCCTTCACCCTGAATCCCTTCACGGTGTAGCCGTATTCAGGCACAGCATTTACGGTAGCCACATCGCCCACCTTCAGTCGTGAGCCAGTGTTTGAATAAGTAGTAGTGATAACAACCTCCACATCGCCAGCATTCTCCGCCTTCTCGTTCGGGAAGTTCTGCTTGTCCACCGTCTCCAGCACGTTCTCTGCCACCACATTAGGCAGCACGGGATAAGTCACGGTGATGTCCTTCAGGAATCCGTAAGTGGCATCCTGGGCGTTGCCAGCTTTGTCGACAATCAGCTCCAGCGATGTGTCGTCGCCTGTGTAGGTGAGTAGCATGGTCTTGCCATTGTCTGCCACCTCCATCTTTGTGCAGAGGCTATCCGCCTTGTTGAGCGCAATCTTCGCATAGTTGTCGCCCTCGCCGAACGAAGTGGATGTCTTTTGGTCCTTCTTGTCGGAGGCATGAATCTTCACCTTCATGCCAAACACTGCAGGCACAGTGAAGCGCAGTCCGTCGCTCACCTGCGCACCCTCAGCCTCCTTCGCCCCGGCAGTGCCGTCGGTAAGGTCGTTCATCGTCTTGTCGGTATTCACGAGCATACCCTTTGTGGCGTTTATCCGCAGGTCCATATCGTGAGGCTCACCCTCCACGGAGGCGCGGCTGGTGTAGATTGTCGACGGCTCCGTGCTGTTGCTCAGATTGAGCGCCGGAGCCTTGGTGTGGTCGAAGGGCCACACCACATCGACCGGCGTGTTGATGTCGGTGATGTCGACAGTGTTCTGCGACATCTTAGGCGTGAGAGTGATGTCGTGGTCGAAGGCATATCTCTTGCCTGCTTCGTAAAGTGTTGTGCCGTCGGTCCAGCCCGTGAACGTCCATCCCTTGCGGTAGAAGCCATAGCTGCCAGGCAGTGTCACCATGTTGTCCTTGTCGCCACGAAGCGTCTCGGGCACCTTTCCCTCAATCTTCTTGTTGGGGAAGCTGAACGACACATATATAGGATTGATGTTGAGCACATCGATGCTGTGGATGTAGGATGGGGTGGACATGGTGAAGGTGAGCGTAGTGGGCTGCTCGCCATCATAAGAGATGACGATAGCCTCGTTGTCGGTCTTGGAGTAGGCAAACGAAGCCACTTGGTTTCCGTCGCTGTCGGTGACTGTTCCCGCGCCGCCCTTGCTGCAGGCAGTCAGCGTGATTTGCGCTTCCTCCGCCACGTCGATCTTGATAGTTCCGTTCTGCTCTATACGCCATCCGTGCTGGTTGACATACTTGCCGTCGGTGATGCTTATCAGGTCGTGCTCGTCAGGCGACCAGTAGCTCTTGGTGAAGTCGTAGGTGTACTCATTGCCCGACAGAGCCTCCTCCTTGGCAGTAGCCTTGGCATACAGGCGGCAGTCCTTGAATATCTCAGTGCCCTCTGCCACCTTCGCGGCAGCATCGCCCGTGCCGTCGTACCAGCCACGGAACACCATCCCCGTGCCGACGGTCACGGCGTCGGCACCATACTGGTAGGTCAGCGAAAGTCTGTCGTCAGCAGATGCTTTTGTGAGCGTCTGCTCGCCGATAAGCGTCTTGCCGTCGGTGTCGTAGTATGAAACCTTTGCCTGACTCACTGGTGTCACCTTGCCTTTGATGGTAAGGCTCATCATATAGGCATTCTCCGTAGGATAGACATTATAGAAGCGCAACTGCACATTGTCTTCGTTGATGCTAAACCGCACCAACTCACCAGACGCTGATTGTATAGGAGTAGTGTAGGCATTTCGCCATGCGGTGTCGTTAGGCCCTTTTACCTGCACTCCCCATCCACGCTTCCCGGTACCGCCAGTAGTAGCCTGAACGAACTCAATAGTGGAGACGTTCTTCAGCACAGAAGTCTCGATGTAAGCCTTGGTAGCCTCAGTAGCCTTCTCGGCTCTGGCATATCCCAAGTCGATGACATCAGCACTGAATTTAGACGAATTCTGTCCTGTAGGGTCGACAAGAACATCGTACAGGGAGAGCGTGAAAGCCTGTCCGTCGACGGTCTCCTTGACGATACTCTTAGCCGGAGTGACAGGCGACGAGTAGTCCCAGTCTTGAAAGTCGGTGTGGTATATCACCATATCGGTAGTGGCAGACGAGCTGTCGTCAGCCCATGCTGCACCGCACCATCCCATCATGAAGAGCATCATGATGGCGTGGAGGATATTCTGCACCACTGTCTTAGTCGTTGTTTTCATATATCGAGTGTTTTGTTTCTTTATATCGTGTTAAATAGTTCCTTCCTTATATAGCCATTCTCACCTCATGCTCAATGCCTTCATGGCAAATCTCCTCAGCCACGAAGTTGAGCAAATGAAACTTGGCATATTTCGTGTCAGTAGGGATGATGTTTCCCCGTCTGTCGTAGAAAGCTTGGTGAGGCAGGTCTGCGACCGACAGCACCAGCATGTTGCCTTGCGAACAGTAGAGACGGCGCTCCTTGTCGGGATGCCATTTGTCGCTAAGCGGTATCTCATCTTTCTGTATGTTAATGACGTTGCCACCATTCTTCAATACATCCCACATGATGGCCTGTTCGCCCGGTGATATGCCTGGTGTGACAATGACAACACCATTGGCGGCAGCTTCAATGAAGTATTGCCTTTCTTTTGTGAAATCCTGCGTCAAGTGGTATGGCTCATTGGTCACAGGGTGCTTTCTGTGGCAAAACACTTGGATGCGGTCAGGTTCTTTCAGCAGGAGCATGTTGCCGTAGCCGCAGTATTTTCTTCCGGCGATAGTGAGGCCCATCGTGCGTTCCATAAAGCCGTGGCGTTCGCTCTCAAGAATGCCGAAAAAAGGATTCTCAAGAACATAGCCGATGCGGGTGTGGAGCTTCAGCTCAGATTGGCAAATGCCGACGCAACTGCCAGGCTTCCATAAAGGCGCATCGTTGTTGTCGCTTTTCTTTTGCGATATAGTATTCTCGTTGCTCCACATTATAGTCCCCTCCTTTATCATCTTGTGCATGATGTTGGATGTAATGCCCATGAAGGAACGGACAACCATCTTAATGCTGCGTTGCATCTCGCTCCTTACCGCCACGATAAAATGAATATGATTGGGCATGATGGCATAACATATTAATTCTATCTCGGGGACGACATGAGGCATGTTCTCTAAACATGACTTAACCCTTTCGCCTAAAGGACTGAGGACGATGTGGGGGGCGTCTTGCTGAGAGAGGGCCTCGATGGGGAAATGGGTACGAGGCTTCGGGGATGTGGCAGGCGTTGAAACGCTGCCACACAAGGGGGTGGAGAGGGTGGAGAGGGTGGTTTTGGGGGTGGAGAGGGTGGATGGGGTAGTTTTAGTATGCTCCATTTGAATAAAAGGCATAGCTCTCGTGCCCAGCAATGCATGGCGATAATATAAAGCATCGTTGCTGGCTGCCATTACTTCTTCAGGATAATCCTTCATCCACTTGTAGACAACACGACTGTTGCCGGCAAGAGTGCCAAGCACCTTCTGACCACCGTTAATGCCAAGAGTGAACATATAGGTGCCGGGTTTGCGGCTGTCTTTCCAATGAGGCCAGCGTGTCATGCGGTGCTCGATAGGGTAGCGCCAGCCTACGCCCTCGATGTATATGGGGCGTTTGGGGGTGGTGGTGATATTGGGTGTAGACATGTTTTTTTCTTTTGGGGCGTCGGCGTGGAAACGCCGACGCACGAGGATTTCTATTTATTCGACAGCGACCTTTGTCTTTCCGACAGCGACCTTTGTCTTTCCGACAGCGACCTTTGTCTATTCGACAGCGACCTTTGTCTTTCCGACAGCGACCTTTGTCTATTCGACAGCGACCTTTGTCTTTCCGAAGATGTACAGGCCGGGCTGGAAACCGCTGTATGTGGCGGTGCCAGGCTGAACGTCGATAATGCGGTAGAGTTGTCCGGCAGGGGTGACAACATGCATCTGCGTGGCAACAGTGCTCTCTATGCGCACCCGCTGTTTGCCGATAGGACGCACGATGATGTAGTCGGAGGCATTGCCGCCGCCATTGTCATTGCCGTCGGGCATAATCTCGCCACCGTTCAGCTCGGCGATGTTAATCACGGAGTGGTCGACAGAATAAGCTCTTGAGCCAGAAGACACCGGAACCATATAGGTGCGGAACGGAGTGACGGTGGATATGGTAGATGCATCATCGAATGCAGTGCCGTCGCTGTTGATGCCATACACGTAGCCATTGGCAACCTTCGTGGCAGCGAATGTGCCCCGGTGGGCATAGCCACTCACGGTAGTCGCCATGTCGGAGGTAACGGGTATCGTGACGCTGCCATTAGAAGTACCGTTGCCACTGTCTTTGCCATAGGCATTGAAAGTGATGGTTTGACTGGCTTCACGCGTTGCGAATATGTTGTTGTAGAACGCGCTCGAGAGGTCGAACTCATAATACCGACTACCCGGGAACCGCACGATATATGGCACTCCAGCCGTAAGGCGCAGATAGCCGGGATATTCGTGAGACTCAGCGGCATAGTAAGGATTGTCCTCCTTGTTGTACAGCCACTCCTCATAGGTTTTGATGAAGAACTGGTTGGTGTAAGTATAGTCGATGCCGCTGCACAAGGCAGTGCCCTCAGCATCGGCTGGAGCAAAGAGACCATCCTTGGCTGTGCCGGGGCGCTGGAAGGCAGCGGTAGGCACGTTGTTCTCCAATCCGACAGTCATCAGTCCGCGGAGCCAGTACTCATGGTGCAAGGTGTGGATGTTCAGCTTCGGGTCGTTTGTCTCTTCTTCTGAAGGCGAGCCATAGAAGTGAGTAATCTCACCATTGAGTGAAGCCTCGACCCTGTCGGCAGTGAACGGCAGGCAGATGCCTTCCCATGCCCCATTGCTGCCCTCGGCGTAGGACTGAGGTTTGCGCACATACCATGCCCGCTTGTCCACGTCGAACGGTATAGGCACACAGAGGTCGTTGTTGTGGCAAGCCTCGCCCTCACTGTCCTTATCATCGGGAGTACGCTCAACGAGGTGGAAGAGAGACGTAGAGAATCCATTGCCGGTATTGACGATGTGATGTCCCTTTATCTGTATCTCCATCGATGTTTCGTCGTAGCCAAGAGCCCTGTTGACAGCATCGTAAGCCTCGGTAGCGTCGGCATTGTTGTCGGCTGCTGTGTATACCAACAGGTTTTGAGTGATGTTGGCGCCAGACTTCACAACGAAGTTGTTGAACGTAGTGGCGTTGTCGTTGATCGGCGGATAGAAGATGGTGCCGTTCATACCAGTGGCGGCAGCAAGATCGCCATGACACGTGAAGTCGACAGCCGTTGTCGAGGGAGCGTGGACATAGGTGTTCATTCTGCTGTTGTCGTGGCTGTAGGCGTTGTAGTGGAACGTGCCGAGCGTTGTGTCGCCATAGTAGCCTGCGGTGCGGAACACACGGTTTGTCATGTAGTTGAGCTGGTGCGAGGCAATCTCACCAGGCATGTTGGCAGGAGACGACTGGAGAGACTGCCCCCAGAAGAGGAAGTCGTTCATGAGGTCGCCGCCGGCATGGTTGGCGTTGAAGAGAGGCTCGTAGGCGACGGGCGTAGAAACGCCGTCGAACGAGGTGGTACCTTCATTGGGGGAGGAGGTGGTGCCTTCACTGGGGGAGGAGGTGGTGCCATCATTGGGGGAGGAGGTGATGACACGGGCCTTGTCGATGGCGTGCGAACGATCATGACGTGTTGCAGCCTGCTCGTAGTTAGGGATGTCGGTACCGGTGCGTAGATAGGTGATGCCGGTATGGTTGCCCGTGATGGAGTCGGTGCGGCAGGCGTACTGATAATCGCCGTTGGCGTAGTAGGAGTATACGTATTTTAGAATCTCGGTGTCGGCACTGGTTTGCGCGGTATTTGTGGTGCTGCCGTTGAGGGCGGCACGATGGCGTGCACGGAGATAATACTCGTTAAGGTCGTAGGCGACACGGCCAAGACGGAAGTCCTCCTTGGTGTAACCGGTGTATGGCTGACCATCCCAACGGTAGACAACAGGCGTTGTGGCACCGTCAGACTCCGTCGGGGCATACTCGAAGCAGCAGTGGTAGTTGGCGATTTTGTTGGTTCCGTCAGTGTCTTTTGCAGCCTCGTTGTTGGAAATCTTGCCCGACGACAGACCAAGGTTGTACACATTGCCAGAAGACTCAATGCCCTTGAACAGAGCATAGCCAGTCTTCACACCACCAATGATATGACCATTGCCATGAAGAGTGCCGGCAAAATTCTCAATGTATGAGTTGTCTGTAGCCGCACTTGTCATGGTAAGGTCGTTCTGGAGCACAAACTGAGCGTTGGCACCATAGCGTGGAGCCGAGGAATTAGTGCCGATGGTGTCGACGAAGTTGACGAAAGCCGTGAGGTCGCTCTGGTCGGCAAGGTAGATACGCGGCTCGGCAAACGTCTCATTATTGTCGGCAGCGTCTCTTGCACGGCAGATAGCCTCGGCAAGGTGGAGATTGATTCTCGCAGAGTGAGGATTCATACGGTGGAAATTGTGCACCAGAAACTGGTCGGCATCCTGCATGTTCACCTGGAAGATGTTGTCGAGTCCGTTGATGCTGACACCGAGCTGAATGCCATATCCATTCATATAATAGTAAGCGGGAATGTCGAGATAGTCCTCCGTCTGGTTGTAGGAGCATCCTGCAAAGAGACCCTCACCCTTGCCCTGCGACTGGTCGAAGGAGTCGTAGCCTTTGGCAGCATGGAGGTTCTCCTTAGTCCACTGCGTGGCATCGTTGAACTCCCATTTACCAGTCTCGGTGTTCATGTGGCGCTTACCGATACGCCAATAGTAGCCGTTCACAGCGAATGACTGGTCGGCATCGACCACCACCTTATCCTTCTTCACGCGAACCATCTCGCCCGGCAGGGCACAGTTGACCACCGTGATGGCTCCGTTGATGTCAGGACCCTTCACGTATTCGATGGTAAGATCGACGGTATAGGTGTAGAAGCGAGGCAGATAGCAATAGTAGACAACGTCGTGTCCAAGAATAACCTCACTCTGCTTCACCTCATGATATTCGCCAGTCGTCTCATTTCTCGTATAGAAACAGCTGTCCTTGCTGATCTCCTGATAGAGGTCGGTCTCGCCATTCTTGTAATAGTACGTTGTGCCGCTTAGCAAGTTTCCGTTATTCACCTCCACATAATCGTCGCCGTTCTTAGTGAACAGTCGGTTGATGGCCACTCTGCCCTTGATTTCCTCAAGCTCATGAGTGGTATTGTTCTCCTGCTTAGCCGGAGCATACAGCACCAATGTGCCAAGGCACGGCTTGGAGAGGTGGTCGTTGTAGTATTGCGATGTGGAGTTATCGGCATTGTCGGAGAGCTGGAACACAATCTTCGCGTCACCGTCGATAAACTTAGAAGGCAGAGTAGCCTTGTCGGGAGTGATGTCTTTATGGACGAGACCCTCCTGCATACTCAAGTTAGCCGAGAAGCCTTCGGCGGCATTGTATATCAGCGAGTTGCCGGCACCAACATGCAGCGAGTATTTGCCATTCAGAAGATTGCCCGAATGGTCGGTAGCCTCAGCGTCGTAGTTGCGTTTCTCCAAGTCGCAAGAGTAGCTATCGCTATGCGTATTGTGCATCTTCCAACTGAGAATCTTCACCTCCTGCGACGGTTTCATGCCCGAAAGCGCCACGATGCCGTCCTGGTTGTTGCTGTTGAACAGCAGCGGCGTGTTGCCAGAGCTGTCGAATGTGTAGCCAGTGATGTGAGCGTTGTAGTGGTAGTTGAAGCCAGTGACATACCAGTAGTGCGCCTTAGCCCCTTCGTCGGGAGTAGTGCCTTCGTCGGTTATTGCCGCATATCCCATCGGGAAGCAGTCGTCGACGATATAACGTCCCTTGGTGATGGTGTAAGGGAAGACGAAGTTGCCGGTAGTCTCAAGGAAGTCGACATCATGAGTGGGGGCGTCAGTAGAGTCGTCGCCTTCAGTTGTGGTGCGCTTATGCACATTGTCGGCATACACATATCCGCCACCCTCATCCTCGCGCACGTCGATGAGGTTCATCTCTATCACACCATATACCGGACCATAGTAGAGACTGTCCTTCGTGCCGTTGCCATCGTTAATTTCCTGTGCGTTCTGAATCTTCAGAGCATATCCCGAGGCAATGCCAATCATATTCTTCGCCGTACCATCGTTGCGCTTCTCGAAGATGTTGCCATCGCCCTTGTTGGCACCATCCTTGAAATAGTCGTCGATATATTTCTGCTTCACATCCATGTAGGTCTTGGCGCTGCCATAAGATCCCGGAACACCCTTGCCGTCGTGCCACTCATCGGTGAAAGCCACATTAGAAGTGAGCGCACCGACATAGTGGATATTGTTGGCAAGACCCATGTAGTTGCGTGCACGCTTTGCGTTGTTGTCGGCAAGCACGCCAGTAGCAGCCGCGATGTTGTTGGCAGCATCGGCAGCACGGTCGATAGTCACTACACTGTCTGCATACATCTGAATCTCGTTGACACGCGAGATAGAATACGGAGTCTTGTCCCAGCCGTTGGTGGCATAGTCGCGAGCACCAAGCAGCGAGAAGCAGTTGTCGGTGAGTCGCAGAATGTCCATACGCTGGAAGGTGTTGATAATCTTCGGACTCTCCACCGAGGCACTGGCAAAGCCATATCCCGTGAGGTCAGCGCTGCGGAAGCCTTGGGCATACGAGAGGTGTCCATCTCCGAACACGCCACCCTCGTTGTCGTATTCGTAGATGTTATGGTCATTATCATTAATATTGTCGGGCAAGTTGCCACCCTTGAAATAGCGGCCAGCCTGGTAGATATAGTGGTAGGCGTCGTTCTTGTCCTTATAGTAGTAGCCAAGGAGGTCATCGCCGTCGGCGAGGTTAGCCTCCTTCATGCTCTGGCTTGAGATGGTGATATGGTCGCGGTCGACAGATCCGTCGGTCGGTACTTTATTACGGTCGCCAATAAGAATCGTCGTGTTGCCGCCGAAACCATCAGTCGTACCGTTAGGGACATTATCCAATTTATCCAGTTCAAACTCGCCATTTTTGAACGCAGCATCGATATTGTATGTCGGAGTATACTTCAGCACAGTAGTGTTGTTGGCCATTACCGACGATCCTTGTGCAAGCGAGTAGCCGCCACCGTAGACTGCATCGCCAATACAGATGTTGATGTCGTCCCAATTTTTAGGAACATCGTACACCTCTGAAAAATAAGGGTCCTTTTGGGAATCCCATCCGATTGTTCCAGAGATGTCGTCAAACTCATTGTTTTCGGGATTGAATATCCCGACGATTTCATCATAGACACCCTGAGATATATAATCATCGACAACGAGGCGTATGTTCTGCTTGATAGTCTCAGATGCCACATCCTTACCCTTGTCTATATCGAGATTGTTTTGGTCGGCACGCTTGAGGCTATAAATACCAGATTTGTTCAACATCACCTTGTAGTACTTAGGATAACCCACCTTCACAAAAGTAGATCCCCATACATATCCAGAATAAGAACCGCCAGTGACCGACTTGAACACGTTGCCGTTGAAAATCTCTACCTTGGTGCCACCGATGACATTTCCCTGTTGTCCGCCACCATAAACAAAGTTGACGGAAGCGCCGGTCGGCTCAAACTCAGTAGACGAAAGCGAAGGCGCCTTACAAACCGTATCTTTGGCCATCTCGATATGAGTGTAGCCATATACGTAGCTCTCCATACCGTAGCCCGCACCATATACATTCAGGGCAGAATATTCGGGATTGGAGGCGAGAAGTTCGTTCGACTTTCTCAGCATCTCCTTCGACTTGCCCTCAAGCATGTCGCTCTGCAAGTTGATGGTGATGTCGCCACGCACCGTACCCGTCTGGTAGCAACCACCATAGACATTGCCACCCGTATAAGCGCCATCCTTCACAGCCGGCTTAAACTTGTTGTAGATGTTAAGCTTGATAAACGGATGGTCGGAATGAATCCACCCCAGCAGATATCCACCCTCGTGCGTTACCATGTCCTTGTAGTTGTAGTTGGCATTGTTGCAACCGCCGATAATCTTGTCGGTGATGGTGAGTCCGGCAGGGAACGTATACTCAAAGACGTTGCCTATCTTGAGGATAGGATCATCGTCTCCTTCCTCTTCAGCCTCTTCAAAAAAGTCCTCGGCAGTCTTCGGGGACACGTTCATGTTGCCGCGGTTGCCGCCGCAGCAGAAAGTACCGATGACGCAGTCCTCAAGCCCCTCGCCTTCTTTGTTGCCATTCCAAAGGATGTTGCCCTGGATGTCAGTCTCCACAGGCTGGAAGTAGAGGTCGATCAGGTGCGGATACACCAGTGGTCGCTCACTATTGTCGGTAGAGAGATATAGAGTGCTGATGCCACGGTTGGACGGGTCGTTGATCCAGTCGATAGAGTCGGCAAGATTCAGCTCCTTGGTGTAGTCGTCCACGTCGCCGTTGAGACGCTGGAACTTGTTCATGAAGTCGTTGCTCTCGGAAGCCGTGAAGAGAGCGTCGCCGTTGCTACCCATGAACACGCGTCCGATACGCACATGACTACCGATGTTGACATTGATGGAGCCAATGTTTTTATTAGCGTTGGCATAGGCATCCAGCACCTTTCTGGCAGTAGCCGAGTTGCCGCCGCCGTAGACATCGCCCTTGATGTATACAGTGTCGGTAGCCGACGAGCCCTCGATAAGGATGTTCACCTTGTTGGTCATCGGTCGCCAAGAGTTGATGTTCACGATACGAGCCGCGTCGCTTGCCGCCTTGTACGACGGCATATTGTCGCGCATCGGCACGGTGTAGACCAGCGACTCTTTCTCAGAGTTCGGGTCGTCGGGATATAACGGATAGTCCTCGTTGACAGTCACCTTCGTGTTGCCCTTCTTGTCGATGGCATAGAGGTAGTCGCCGTTGCCGGCGCCATAGACGTTGCCCCATATACGTCCGCCATAGATATTGACGTGCGTTCCGGTGCCGCCATTGTCGCGGAAGTAGCCATTCTTGTCGAGCACCACATTGATGTAGCCCGACACGTCGTTGCCTCCATACACACTGCCGTGCACATAGATGTCAGAATTATGATAGACGGCAGACGACGCTGCATCCTTCGATCCGATATTGACATTGGTGCTCTTGAGCACGTCGCCCATCTGTCCGCCGCCGAAGATGTCGCGGCAGTCGATCGCCAGGATGTCCACGTTGGTCGACCTCACGGAGTTGTAGTAGCCACCGCCGAACACACGACGGCAGAAGCAGCCACCCTTGCCCGTCACATGGGTGTCGCCTTCGACCTTACCCGAGTAGCCGCCGCCAACGATGTCCATAACGGAGTAGCCGCTGAGGAAATGCTTGTACTCCTCGCCCTCCTTGATGTCGTAGTTGTGTATGCTGCCACGCTTCTCCATCTCGATGTCCACGTACGTGTCGCCGAGAACGTTGGCCATCTCGCCGAATCCGCCACCGAACACGCTGAAGTGAGGGGAGCCAACCTTGTTGTACACTTCCCTCCACTCGTTATATTCAAAGAGACTCTTGTTCGGGTCGACTTCACCCGGAATCACCTGAGTGCTGTCCTTGAGCATACCCGCCAGCATCGTGATGTAGGTGTTGCCGCTGCCGTTCAGATTTCCGCTGCCATCCTTTCTGCCTACCGTGCACACGATGTTGCCACCGCCATAGATGTTGTGGTTGATCTTGAACTTGCGCGTAAGGTGGTCGTACTGCGGCGAGTAGGTAATGTCGTTGATGATAGACGCCGGTTCCCAGAATCGCTTGTCCATGAGCCAGTAGGACGTGAGCAGCATCTCGCCACCGGTGATAAAGAGATTGGTGTTGCCCGTCACGTCAGCCGAGGTAGTGTCCACCACAGCCACGTTGTCGACGTAGGTAGTGTCGCAGCTTCCCCATCCGCCACCGAGAATGTTGTGACCGAAATAGCCGTCGTTGATAGCCACGAGCGTGTTGCCGTAGATGGTGCCGTTCTCGCAGCCACCATACACACGGTTAAAGATATAATTCTTGGTGCTCACCACATCAGTGGGGTGCTTCATGTAGTTGTCGTCCGACGGGTCGTAAGTCACGCCGGTGGTGAGGTCGCAGTAGGGGTATGACATGGCAGGCTGGTCGACCACGACATAAGCATTGCCGTAGATGCCGCCCAGCTTCGTGTAGTCGGCGCAAGCCGCCTTCTTACGTCCCTTTCCTCCTGCGAATATCTGTGAGAATATGGCACCGCCGCGCACGTTGACAAGCGATGTGCACTCGATGTTGTTGTCGACATAGACGTCGTTGTAGCTGAACTTCTTTGCGTCGGCCTTTGCCTTGCCGACATTCGCCACATCGCCGCCGCCATACACATTGCCGAAAATCTGTGTGCGCTCAATCTGGCTACCGTTATTGAAGATTTTCTCGCCGTAGATATGCACCTCGGTCTTGCCATTCACACGCGCCATGTCGGGGAAGTCGACCAATGTGCCCTTGCTGCCTGTCACAGACTCCACACCGGCACCGCCGCCATAGACACTGTTCGACACGCTGCCCGTCTTCATGAACAGCTTCACGTTGCCGCCGATGCTGCCGAAGTCGTAGCCGTCGCCAGAGCTGACAGTGCCGTAAGGCTTGGCACCCAGTCCGCCGCCATAGATGTTGCGGCAAGTAAGTTCGCCGTCGGTCTCGACATAAGCATCGCCCAAGACATAGCCCGAGAAACCGCCGCCGTGAACCTCCATGAAGCTGAAGTTAGGCGCACCGAGTCCCCATGCCCAGCGGCTGGAGCGATAGCGCAGATAGGTCTTCGGGTCGTTGGTAGTGCCGTCGGAACTGCCATAGTAGAGTCGACGGTCCTCGTCGGTCACCTTCAGGAAGTCCTCGTGAAACTTCTTCTCAATATTAGCGTAAACCTCCATGTCGGCCTGCTGGTAGAGATAGCGGTATCGTTTTCCAGCAATCTCGAGAGCAGTGCCACCCTCGGTAGCGGTTATCGCGCCAGGGCGTACCAGCACCTCCGCCTTAGCCACCTTCGTGTTGGCACCGTAGCCGGCACCGAAGACAGAGAACTGCGGATGCGAGATGTTCTCGTTGCCAAGCACCCAGCAGAAGCCCTGGAGCGTGGTGCAGTCGAGCAGGCTAATGGTGTTGCCCTTAGTGTCGGTGATGTCGGTCAGAGGCGAGTGGTTGATTTCCACCACAGCCTTGCCTGTGCCTTCCATCACAGAGCCCGAGAAAGCGTTGCCTGCCTCGTCGCCAGTGTAAGTACCTACATAGCAGGCACGGTTGCCGCCGCCGAAGATGTTGTGGTTCTTCTTGAACGAATAGGTGTTGATGTCGAAGAACTCACGTGTGCTCTTGTCGCTGGCGATTTTCTGGATAATAGCATACACCCTTACCAGCGATGCCGTGTCGGCAGCTTCAGTGCCGTTCAAGGCAAGCACCATGTTGCGGAAGTCCCTGTAGCCAGAGCTAATAGCCTCGTTGCCCGACTCGCTGGCAAGCCATGTAGTGATATTGCCGTTGATGTCGGCCTTGCGGTTCCATAGCCAGGAGCCGCCGTCGATCTGCACTTTCGTGTTGCCAAGCACATTAGCGTAGGTATCCACGTTATCAGTGTCCTTCTTGCCGAGCACCAGGTTGAGAATCTCGGAGTCGGTAGACGCGCCGGAGTTGATGCCGTCCTTGTCCTTCTCAATGAGTCGGGAGTCGTCGATAGCCACATCGCCAAAGCCGCCGCCGAAGATGTTGAGTCCGAGCATGCCGCCCTCGATATGCACGAGCGTGTTGCCGTCGACAGTGCCGTAGGCACAGCCGCCGTAGATGCGGTTCCAGATGTGCGGTATGGCGTCGCCGTCGTTGTTGACGATATATGATGAATATTCCTTCTCTGTGTTTGCTACATGCACGAGAGTATTGCCGTTGATGCGTCCCAACTTGTAGTATTCGGCAGCCTGCGACTTCTTCAGTCCTCTACCGCCGCCGAACACCTGTCCGAAGATGTCGCCACCGACGATGTTGACAAACGCCTTGTAGCCAGAGGCATTGTAGCTGATAAAGGAGCCGGCGTTGGGAGACGACGGGTCCTGGTCGAGTGTTGACTCACTCGACAACTTCGTTTGGTCGTAATATCCGTCGGGCTTCGTAGCCTGATACGTGCCGACATTGGCGATGTCGCCACCGCCATACACATTGCCATAGACAAGCGCGTTGTCAGACACCTCCACCTTGGTAGTGCCGATGACGCGTGCCACCTGCATGAAGTGGGTGCTGTTAGCATTCTCTGGGGCTACACCTGCGCCACCGCCGAACACGTCGCCATAGATGTGCGCACCTTTCACGTAGACCTCGGTGTTGCCGCCAATCTCGCCCGTGTTGTTGTCGACCGTCGACTCCGGGTTTCCGAATCCGCCACCATATACACGGTGGATGAAGGTCTGACCGTCGACAGTCACCTTGGCGTCGCCGACAACAGTGCCCGAATAGCCACCGCCAAGCACACCAAGAACAGTGAAGTTAGGTATACCCTTGGAGTTGTCGAAGACTGGTATCGTCGTCGACGAAGCCTTGTGCGAAGACGGGTTGAGGCTTGGTGCAAGCTGCATGTCGTTGTCGCCAGCCTCGGAGTCATAGGCGCTGTAGTCGCCTTCCACATTGACAGTCACGTCGGTGTTGCCCACCTTAGTGTCGGGGCCATAGCCACCGCCGAACACGCTGAAGTGCGGGTTGTCGTTGTCGGAGTAAGACTCTTTCCACTCCGACGTCGTCAGCAGTTCATACGGCGTCATGCCCTTCGATACATCCACCGTAGCAGTGCCGGTACCTTCTGCCAGCGTCTCGGTAGAGTTGCCGTCTTTGTCGGTCTGTGTCGTATAAGTGCCCACCTTGCAGGCGATGTTTCCGCCGCCATAGATATTGTGGGGATTGATGAACTTGTCTTTCTTGTCGTCGAAGAACTTACTCTTGTCGACGATTATCGGTTCTGCGGCAGCCCTGCCTTCCACATGTCTGTTTCGGGCGTCCGTGTCCCACACATAGAACTGGTTGTTGTCGGCATCCCACATCTTGTCCCAGATAACGTTGATGGAGAAGTTGTCCACCTTGTTTCCACTGTCGTCGTCCTGGTCGCCCTGGTCTTCAGCCAGCATTACGAAGGTGTTGCCCAGCACGTCGGCAGAGTTTCTCACCGACTTGTCGTCGTTGAGCAGACCGTTGCCGCCGCCGAATATCTGTCCGGCAAAGTGTCCGGCATAGAGATTGACACGTGTGTCGCCATCCACCTGTGCCAGGTTGCCGCCACCGTAGATGTTGCCATATATATAAGGTGCCAACTCAGTTGAGCCGCTGAAAGAGACACTAGTGGAGCCGATGACGCGACCCACACTGTCGGGCGACTGCGTGTCGTCGTTGATGACAGTGCTTGAAGCCAGACGGTAAGGGCGTCCGTTTCCACCGGCAAACACAGCCCCGCGTACGTCGGCAGAGTCGCTCACAATGACGTTGGTGGCAGGGTCGCTGCCATGATATTCCGTCACAGCCATATCGCCGCCGCCATAGATGTTCTTATAGAATGTGCCGCCATGAATCTGCACCTTAGACTGTCCATAGATACGTGCCATGTTGGAGAGAGTGGAGATGGTAGATGTGGTTGTAGCGTCCTTCTGATACAGCTTGGCATCAGCCACGCCATAGCCACCGCCGTACACCGGACAGTGGAATGTGCCGCCAGTGATGTTGAGCTCCACGTTGCCATAGGTCTTGCCCAGGTCGGTATATTCAGCCGCATTGCCTTCGTATGGGTTTGTAGCATAGAAGTAATTCGTGCCACGTCCACCGGCGAACACGCCATTCTTGCAGTAGAACTCACCACCGTTGATGGTCAGCGAGGAAACCGTTTCGTCCTGTTTGCCATACACATTTCCTCCGCATGTGTTAGGTGTGCTATGCGCACTTGTCCACAGACCTTGACTCATGTAGCCACTGCCTCCGGCATAGATACCGTCGATACTCTCGTTAGGCAAACCAAACTTGCCGCCATTGATGACAATCTTGGTGTTGGTCTCAGCCGGGTCTACATCGGTAAATGTATTGTCATCGGCATTGTAGCAGTGATACTTTATCAGTTTGTCCTTGGCGTCGGCATACGGCCCGTAGAGCATGACGGTCTTGTCGTCGTTCCAGTAAGGAATGCTTTGGTCGGGAGTGTGTGTCTTGTCATTGTCGGCTCCATAGCCGATACCGTTCATACCGCCCGCTCCAGCTCCATAGATACCCGAGAAGATAATACTTTTCCGGTTGTTGTTGTCAGGCAGTATCTTGAATGTTCCGCCATTGATAGTGATGGTGCTGTATCCGTAAAACGGATTGTTCACGGTAATGCCCTCCAATTGTCCGCGTCCGGTACTTCCTCCGTATAGCTCTGTAATGACAACACGTTTGTCCACATCATCATCCGATGTGTAGTTCTCCGAAGATGCAGGATCAATGGTAATGTTGGCACGACCCATAAAGGTGTTGTCGGGCACTCTGTATTCTTTGCCGTTCTCAGCCGGGTATGTCAGCCACGAGTTATGTTGGCTACCCAAAGTGCCGTTGACCACACGTGCCACACGCCCACTTCTTATGTTGATGTCAACATCGGCAAACATGGCACCCTCGTGGTTGCCCGCAAGGATGATACCGACATCGTAGTCGTTTTTCTTTGTCTGTCCGGTTAATGAACTACTATTCACAAACGTTCTTTCCTCATTATTGGCGTTGTTCCAAACAGAGTCGACATCAATATCGATGGTACACTTGATAGGCATGTTCGGCGTACCCATCACGCCATTCTGCTGAGTGACAATGTCTTTGGTAGTGTTGTTGTCGCTGATTTGTCGACCTCCGGCACAGATACAAGAGTAGAATCCCGACTTGACAGTGATTTTAAAGCCTTCGCGTCCATGAGGAATCGACTTCTCAAAAGTCTCGATTTTTTCTTTCGTGTTCAGCGGATAGAATCTTGCATCGTTGAGGAAACCTCCAAAGATATGGAAGGCGTTTGTCACTGCTCCATCGATAGTGCCATATCCAGGCAAAATCTGGTTGTAACCAGTCATTTTGATGCCATTGCCCATCTCTAAATTGTGGTATTGGCAGTAAATGATGTTGTAGTGAAAGTTCGCTCCTTTTTTGAAGGTGATGTCTTGGAATCGTGTGTCTCCCCAAAGCGGCAGTCCGGCATTGGCACCGGTGATCTGAATAACGGCATCGTTGTCTTCCTCCAATCCTTCCCACTTTCCTGTTATCGTAGCGTTGCGGAAGAGTGGTGATTTGCTGGCAACAACATTTGTCCAATCTTCAGACGTAAAGTTTTTGTTGATCTCACTTTGGTAATTCTGGGTAATATTAAATCCTGTATTTTTGTCGTTTGTCACAGTTTCGCTACTTTCGCCTATCAGTACGATATAGTTCTCGTTCCATGAGGCGTATGGCGACAGCTTGCTGTAGGCTCCTTGCCAGGTGAGCATAGGCTTGTCGGGGCTTAATCCCCATTCTGCGCTCGCAATGCGCTCGTTTTCAGGAGTATTTCCAGAGTCGGTAGGCTTGAGATACACCACAGTTCTGGTGCTGAACCACTTGTCGAGCAACGTCAAGTCACCGCTCTTTACCGTGACGTGGCAGTTGTATTGGTCTTTCTCGCTGCCTGTTGGACGGGTGTAGGTAGAGTCATTTTCCCCTTCAAGCAGATCCGTTCCCTTAAACCATTCGTAGCTGATGGCGAGTCCCAATGCCTTGTTGCTGACTTCCGTATCGTTGCTTACGTGTATGATGAAAGTGCCGGGCTTGGTGTTGGAGTCGATAATAGCCGACACCGCGATAGCCTTCACCATCGTGGTGTTGGTGCGAAGCGTGGCGTCCGGCAGAATGGCATACACATACTGGCTGTAGTCCTTTCGTGGCAAAGTGTACGAGCTGCAAGGCTCAGTGTTCAGTTTCTCCCAATTGATATTGTCGTAAGACACATACCAGTCGTAGTTGTCTGTCGAGACATTGCCGTATTGGTCTACCGCCGTCAGCACATCGCTGCTGCCGCGCTCCAGTTTCAGCATGACAGAACTGAAAGAGAAACGCTCTTCGCTGCTGAAGTACGACCACATGTTCTTGTCGATCTTCTTGTCGCTGATGTAGTCGTTACACTGTGTGGCAAAGTTGAGGCCGAAGGATGCGATGTCCTGCTGCGAACCATAATTGTCGATATTGCTCCCCGTCTGTTTCAGTTCCGGAGAATAATACAGCGTCTTCTGCTGGTCGGCAGTCAACTTGTAGGCACTGCTGTACATCGCAACCACACCGCCCTTGCGCACCCTGTTCGAAGAACTGGTGACGATGGCAGGGCCATACACGTAGATATTCGTGGGCAGTATGGCATTGCCTGTTCTGAAGCTGCTGGCGCAGCCGATACCTGCAGAAATAGTCACGTCGTTGCTCACGCGTGCGTTTCGCAGCATGTTCATCTCAGTATTAGCCGCGATGTTGTAAATCTTATAGAGTTTGCCGTCGAGATAGCCCACGATGCCGCCCATACGGTATTTGCCCGCAGTAGTGTAAGCCTCGCCGTTGTCCGTAACTTTAGAGTTGTGGATAATGATGTTGCTGATTTCGGCGTTGTCGGTCAAGTCGCCCGCCAATACGCCAAGCTTCATCGTACCTGCAGCCGGTATGTAGTCTTTCTTCTTCTCCACACAGGCATTCTCAATCACAAGATTGGTGACAGTGGCATATCCACTTTCAGTAGACGACTTACCATAGAGGCGCGAGAAAAGACCCCACGAAGCCTCGTTGTTGTTCTCGTTGGTCCACTCTATCTGCATGTTGCTGATGACATGGCCGTCGCCGTCAAACTTACCGGCAAAGAAGCGTCGGGTCTTGGCATCCTTTGAGTTCACGTTCCATGTGCCGATAGGCGTCCAGAGACCCCTGCTCAGGTTGATGTCGTCGGCAAGCTTGAAGTAAGTGCCGCTCAGCATCTGCTCACTGCTTCCGCTGTTCACACGATGAGCCAGCAACGCCAGTTCCATGTCGTTGCTGATGAGATACGGATTGTCCTTCGTGCCGTCGCCCGACGCGAACTCGTCGGCATAGAAATGCTGGTCGTCGTAGTCGGCGCCGTAGCTTTTCGGCTCGATGCTGAAATTGATGGTTTGCGCCTCGCTGTCGGCAGGCGTCACCGTAACCGTTGCGCTGCGTGTCGTCTTGCTGAGCTTCACGGTGAGCGTCTTGCCGTCGGCAGACAGACCGTCGGCTATAGTCTTGCCGTCGATGCTCCACGTGAGTGTGGAGCCTGCGGGAAGGTCGGTCGAGAGAGTGTAGGCAGCCGTTCCGGCGTTGAAATCCAGTGTCTCCTTGATGTCATCGTTACTGATGTTTTGCGCCAATGCCATTTGGACGTTGAACAACAGTAGGGCTATTAGAGTGAGTATATTCTTTAACATGCTATATATCGAAAATATTAAAATATTGAAGTAAGGAAATATTGAAATATTTAATATTCAGAGATTTATCAGTTGATGAGCAGATGTCCTGCGTAGGCATCGTCGTCAGCCAACACGTAGAGATAGCGTGGCTGGATGAGAATCCTCACGAGGTTCATCATTGCCGTGCTGCCCGTGGTGAGGTTGCTGAAGTTGTCGGTGTTGAGGGTAATGTCGGAGGTGACATCCTTTCGTGTGACAACCATGCTGCCGTCTTCAGCCTTCACTTCCACATCGTAGGTGACCGAAATCACGGGGCGGAACTTGGCGTCGGGTATGGTGTAGAGGTCGGCTCCCCATTGTGTGTATGCCGTGGCTGTGACGGCGGCAGTGTGTGTGGAGTCGTCGTAGATCTCGGTGTCGTGCGACTGGTAGGGGATAGAGTAGGGCGACTCTGTGGTGAATGTCGTGCGCTTTACGTCTGTCCATTGTATGCTGCCGGCAGTCCACTCGTTGTTTGCCGTGCTCCATGTGTAGGAGCGTGATATGGTGCACGACGTGGCAAGCGTGCCGGAGAACTTGACGCTCTTGATGCGAAATTGGCGGATGGCACCCATCGTGGGGTCGAGCTTGAAGAGCAGGCGGTAGCCCGTGAGCGTCTGGTCGAACTTCATGTTGACCACCGGGTCGAAAGTGAATTCACCGGAGGAGTTCTTGCCTTCCTTGCGCTCAGGCGTAGAGCAGATGATGGGGGCAGCCTGCTGGTCGGTGATGACAGGAGCGGGCGAGGTGGTAGTGGAAGCGCCGTCAGACGATGGCTCGACAGTAGTCATGGCGAACGGGAAGGACAGCGTGTAGCCGCCGTTGGCGTTCTTGGTCAGCGATGCTTCCGTAGATTGGGGCATATATGCGAAGAAGTCGAAGGATGAGGCAGCGGCATAGTCGTTCCAGCGTTTGCGCGACGTCTCGTTCCACTCTTTTGTGGCGGTGTCGTAGGTGAAGATGCCGTTGTCGTAGATGCTGTTGGCTGCGTCGTTGTCGTAGAAGCCGAACACGCCCATCGTGTGAGGGTGGCGGTTGGCATCGTATGCCTCGTAGGGATTGGTGCGCGTCGTGAGCTTCTCGGTGCTTGCCGAGAAAGTCATGTAGCCGTAGCTGTCGGGATGCTGTATGGGCAAGTCTGAGTTGTCGCAAGCGGTGAGCATTGCGATGAGAGTCAGAACAGCTATGTATCGTATATCCTTCATGTTGTAATTTAAAATTATTATGCGTGCGTGTTATATATACGCGCGCGTTATAAAAAACCGTGCACGATAGCTCATGCACGCATTTCTCTTTATGTAAGGGCACACGGCAATAGTGGCTACCAGCCTTCTGTGCCAGTGCCGTTGTTGTCGTGGTTGGAGCCGGTGAGCCATTGCTCCACATTGAGGTTGGAGAAGGCGATGCTGCCGGCTTCGTTGATTTTGAAGATGTATGTATATTGATAGCCCGCCTTCCACTGCATGTATTGCGCAGGGACGGTGGCTGTAGTTTCTTTTCCGTCGATACTGGCGGTGATGGCGTATGCGCCCTGCTCGTAGCCGATGTCGGCGAACGGTGGCACGTAGTACCATTTGTTGTAGGTCGCCACTTGAGGCGTTATATGTACAGTGGCGTTTGTGTCCTCATAGGGCACGGTGAGGAGCAGTTGCCCTCTCGTATCTGTCTCCATGCCGAGGGTGGGCGAGGAGGATGTGGGGATGTCCGTCGTGGGGTAGGTAGCCGTGAGTGTTCCGCTGAGTGGTGTGTCGGCGGTAGCAGGGTCGGCTATGAAGCGGTTGTCGCGGAAACGGATGTTTCGGATGCTTATGTTCTCAATGCCATCGGGGAAGGTGAAGCGAAAGCGCACCTTGGCGACGACGGGGGCGAAGGTGAGGGTCACGCAGGAGCCGTAGCCACCAGCTGCCGATTGTTTCTGGGCGTACCAGAGGTAGCTGACGTAGGGCACTGAGGTGGCTGTGGCGTTGGGGGTGTATGTATATGGAATTTTAAAAGAGTTGTCTGTTGTCGTGATGTTAGCATCTGCCGGGGCGTAAGCCCAGAAGCGGTAGTCGGATGCGGAAAAGTCCCAGTACTTTACGGTCTGGTTGTTGATGCCCACATAGTCCCAGTCGGTTTCGTGGGCTACGGTGTAGCCGTCGAAGACGGTCTGTTGTTTGCCGTCGGTTGTCTTGTTTCCCCACACCTTGAAGGAGGTGAAGAGGGTCTCGAGTCCGGTTGTGCCGGATGCTCGGGTGGATGCATCTTGCCATGTGCCGCTGTTGCCGCCGAAGCCAATGGCGGCATTGCCGTCGGGGACGACGGGGTCGTCTTGACTCGAGGGGGAGCAAGAGAAGAGGCATAGAGCCATGAATGGTATGGTCAAGATGCGAGTGGTCATTATTTTTGAATGTCTTGTATTTTCTCTTTCCAAGATTCTATGGTTCCTTTTTCAGAAGAAAAGTTAACGCCAATTTGATGAACAATTCTTTTGTCTGACAAATATTCTTTGGCGTATCCTTTATTTTCTATTTGTTGTAGTGCTTGGTCGACAGACCCATCGAGCTTGAACTCGAAGATGTAAACATCGGTCGGTGTCTCGTAAATGCAGTCGGCTCTGCCTTGGCTCGTTTCCTTCTCACGAAATACGATATAGCAACTTAGCATACGTAGCAGCAAGTAGAAGGTATAGCCAAAATAGCGTTCGTATTCTCTCTCGTCATTGCGTCGGCGTACACTGTAAGGTATGCTTGACAAGAAAGCTGTCAGGGAATCCATGAATGCCTGTAGATTGCCTTTTTTCAAAAGAGTCACGGAATTGATGAGCCAGCTTGCCGAATCTTCTTTCGTCTTAAGATAGTTATTGGCTAAAATGGTCAAGAATCCTTCGCGTACCTCGTTGTTGGGAATGTCGAGCAAATACGATTGAGTGTCACGGTCGAAGCCTTTGATAGTGAGGTAACCGCTTTGGTAAATCATCGGCAATGGTTTCTCTACGTCTGCCTTGTAATCGTCAAATTGACTCGTGGCATAGTATTTCCCTACCAAATCATTCAGGTTTTCATCCGAATGGGTCAGCAAGCGTATCAAATAAGTCGGTGTTCCGCTTTTAAACCAATAGTTCCCCAAGTCCATTTGGTTGAATGCGTTGAGAATACTAAACGGATTGAAAATGTCCGTCATTCGTTTGCTGAAATGATAACCGTCGTATTTCACTTGCAATTTCTGCAACATTTCTTCCTGAGAGCACTCGTAGTCTTCTGCGAATTCGGCTATAGGCTCGGCAAAATATTTCACCAATTCTTCTTGTGTGATGCCGCAAATAGCTTCATATTTACGATTGAGACTGATGTCGTCGGGCTGATTGAAACCGCTGAACACGCTGATTTGCGAGAACTTGGTGACTCCAGTCAGAAAAACAAATCTGAGGTCGGCGTCTGCACTCTTGAATGTGGCATAGAACGACTTCATGATATTGCGGTGCTTATCTTCAAGGGTCATCTGTATGCCGAGATGCTCTACCTTGGTATTCAAATCCAAAGCGTCAAGTATAGGCTTGTCGTATTCATCTATCAACACCACACAACCAAGCCCCGTTTTCTCATGGGCTGTGCTTAGTATTTTGCTCATGCGCAGACCGAAGTCTTTATAACTATTGGTTATGGAGTATTGTCTTTCCCATTCGCAGAGATGAGCATTGAGTGTTTCCTCCAATGTTCCATCGTTGAGATAGTTGCCTGTACCAAAATCTATGTGAAAAACAGGATATTGCTTCCACTCTGTCTCCAGTGAGTCGATGGCAAGTCCCTTGAACAGTTCTTTCTTGCCAAGGAAATAGCTTTCGAGTGTGGATATAAGAAGACTCTTTCCGAATCGGCGTGGGCGACCCAGAAAATATGTGCTTCCTTGTACCAATTGATAAATCAAAGCGGTTTTGTCTATATACAGAAAACCTCCATTGATGATTTTATCAAATGTTTGTATTCCTATAGGGTATTTCATCATACTGTATGATATTTCAATTAACTCTTATGGTTACAAAGATAATACAAATCGAGAGAAGAACGAAATGAATTTATTCATTTCTTATTCCGAGATGCAGCTTATCTTATTAAAAGATACAGCATTTATTTGATAAAGACAAATAAACTGATTGCCATGTTCACATGGCAAGTCGCAAATCAACCAACATCTCTTCTCACAAATCTCTTTAGCAAGAATGTGAGGAAGTAGGGGAAACTGTCGGTTGCCTTTAACTCTATGGAAATGAACGCCTTGTATCTCTTTCTTTACAAAAAATCCAAAGGAAAATGGATGGATAATCACAAAATTCCAAAGGTTTTCTGCGCTTTTATCACAAAATTCCATAATTAGTTTCTCTAAGGCATACGTTGGGAACGGCATGATAAGAGGCATAGGACAAGGAAAGTCATGGTCATGATTTTGTTATGGATTATTATTTATAACGAGAGTGTGTCAAAATACTAAATTGCAATCTTATCCGTGGCGGAGGTCTCCGGCCTCCGCAGCATCCATTATTCACAATTGATTATATATCAATACATTAATATTCGCTTGCTGCGGAGGCCAGAGACCTCCGCCACGGATGATCCCAATTTTGAGAGTTTTTACACACCCTCGGATTTGTTCGTATTTCATCAAGTCCGCAGATGCGGACTTGATGAAAGGATATTCTCAAAAGAGATTCTAAATTACTGTTCTACGACCTTGATGACTTTATATACCTTGGTATATTTACCAGTCCAAGGATTGGCTGCGGTGTATTCAATAGCGTATGTACCTGCGCCGCCTATTTCAGTATTATGTATTATGCTGCTAAGCTTAAGCGCATTGATAGCAATAGTCTTGCCGTCCTCTGAAGGAACTTCAGTTACGGCCAAATTTGTGCAACCCCAATGGCCTGCAAACACATTCTGATTGTTGGCAACCCACTGTGCAACCTGTGCCTCTGTAGCCTTGTCGGCATGATCATTGTCAAGCTTATACAGAACAGACTTAGAAGCAACATCGTCCTTTACACCACCCTGCTCATCTGTTACAGTAACATAGATGTCGGAAGCCTTTGGATAGTCATTCATTCCAAATACATACTTACCGTTGTTGACAGCAAATGTGGTGATAGAAGTGTTGTTAAGAGAAGTGATATACTCTGTATTGCCAGTTGCAGTAACTTCCACAGCAGCATCGAAGCTGATTGGGTACAAGCCAGCAGGGTCGCCAGTACCACCTGTCATACCGTTGGTGTTGGTGCTGATCTTGAAGAGGTATGTATAGGCGTAGTTAGGTCTCCAGCAAAGATACTGTGCAGGAATTGTAGCTGTTGCGCCCTTTACTTTGATGACCTCGCCTGATCCGTCATTTGAAGTCAGCGTGTAATCCAACTTGAGCTTCAAAGGCTTCTTGTTGTCGAATTGTGGCAAGAAGAATGTGTACTTACCACCATCTTGGTCGTAAGTAGGGTGTAAAACCTCTGTTGCAAGTACAGTTTCTTGCTTCAGATTCACTCCATCACCAAGAGCTATGTATTGCTTGGTAGAGCCTGGTTCTGATTCATTAGGAAGCATCTTGGGCTGATTCGTCAACTGCTTTTCATCCTCTGAATCGCTGTAATAAACAACTTTATATGTTACGCCACCTTCAGAAGTCTCAAGCGGAGTGTTATTCGCATCTGCATAGAATTTGTCAGTGCCTCCATCCGTAACACCTGTGTAATAGAACTTGTCGATTTTCACAGAGTAGCCCGGAATAGTCTCGTACAAACCGACACGAACCTTGGTCAATGCGTTGCGGAAAGTGAAGTTTACCTCACCACCGAACGTGTCGTCCTTTCCGTGCTCAGCTTCTTCATTTTTATGTGCAATAGGCTTACGGTCGGCGAAATAGAGCTGGTCAATGTTTGCATCATTCTTCAGCGTTACCTCATAACCCTTGTCGTAAACAGAGGGATTTTCACCTGTAGCTTCTGTTATCTTATTTAAAATAACGTCACCATTCTTGATATTGTCAGGATTAGCTGTTGCTGCATAGAAGGTGTAACCTTTGGCACTATAATCCCAGTATTTCATATCCTGGGCAGCGTCAACTTTAGGAGTAACGTTGGCACGATAATCTGTGTTGTCTACGCCTACATACTCCCAACCAGCTGTGTTCGATTGGGTGGAGTTGGCGTTATCTTTCCATTCAACACGATAGTTCTTGTAAACCACCTTGTCGTTATCACCTTTTGTCGCAGTCTCCTCAGCAGCATACTTGATACCATACACCCAAAAGCCGTTTTCCTTCAGTTGCTTGAGATTGTAAGATTGGGCTGCATCTGAACTTACACGAGTCATCTTTCCGGTCTTTCCTCCAAAGTTAATAACAGAATTAGATGCACCTTGTTCGTTTCCCGGGTTTTGTCCCAAGTACTCATCGCTTGAGCATCCAGCCAAAGCCAGAGCCGAAGCGGCGAAAATAAAATACTTTTTCATACGAATTTGTGTTTAAAAATGTTTATAAATTTATTTATTGTTTCTCTCTATTTACATGTCAAACTCCCATTCCTTCTCTTCCCAATCCTCCACCGTGGCGTCGAATCCCGAGCCACCGGAGCGGCTTGGTATAGGCACCTTGTCCATATCGAGGTCGATGGTGATGACACCGCCGCGGAAGAGTCGGCGCACCTGGTCGGTTACGTCGAAAACGATTGTTGAGTCCTTGCCGTTGTAGAACTGCATGTTCACGTCGACGTAGTGGCGGTTGCCCGTGTCGGCGTCAGCCACTTTCTGCAGCGATTCCATATAGGAGCGTGTGTCGAGCTTGTGGGGGTTGAGCTTCGGCATACCGAAGGTGAGCACCTTGCCGCCGATGACGTCCACCTGCTCGCCGCTCTTCGTCTGCAAGTCCTGCTTCATGCGCATGTTGAAGTTCACGGTGATGGCATCTGAGCCGGTGACGCCCGTGTTCAGATTCACCGAGCGCGCCATGCCGCTTAGGTTGGCATTGCCGTCGACGGCGGTCACCTTGCGGAAGTCGCGGTTATTGTTGTGCAGTACGACCTGCACAAGATATATGTACGTCACGGGCTGCAGCTCCATCTCCAGCACGCGCACCCAGCAGTTGCGCTCCTCGTCGAACGTGAATCCGTCGAGACTCTTGTTGATGTCAATGCCGCTGTCGTAGCCCGCGAACAGCTCCTCTGGCTGATAGAACGAGCGCGTGTATTGCGGGGCGTTGTACATAGCCGAGTTCATGGTCTGACCCGTGTTGGCTGTCACGTAGTCGTAGGTAGACGTCTCGTCGATGCGCACGCTCTGCACGCCGTCGGCAGTCTGGATGTCGTTCCAGGCGAGAATGTCCCAATAGCCAAACTCATACCTCGCCGAGATGTAGCGTCCGGTGATGTAGTGAGTGAACGGAGCGGAGTGGGCGCCATGTTGTGTCTGCCCCGTGAAATAGCGGCGCACTTCGAAAGCCGCAGGCTCCGTATATCCAATCTTGCCGAAGAGCGACTCGTCCGTGTCGTCCCATCCGTAGATCCATTCCGACTCCCAGTCGTACTCCACGCCGTACTTGAAGAGGTAGTTCCACACCACCTTCAGATCGAGGTCAATCGCAGGCATTTTCATGTCAATGTCCGTACCGCCATTGTGTAGATGCAAGTCGGGCTCACGCACACAGCCCGTTAGAGCCATGCTTATGACAACGAGACACACAACAGTCCATCTGCTGCAGACGTGGCTGCTTGCGGAAAGAAAACATCTTGGTTTATTCATTGAGTGTCGCATCATCTTTTTGCTCTTTTACGGTAGATAAGGTCGTAGCTGAGGGTTATGTCCACCCTCGTCGGACCGAACCATGAGTACCTGTGTTGGCGCTTCTTGAAGTCCTTTGCGTCCCCATACCATTTATAGTAATACAGCTGTTCGTCCTTGTCTGGATCGACGGGACACAGCCACTGATAAGGATCGTAGTGAGTTCTTAACATTCCCGCCTGCGCCCCGAACTCCAGTCGCCAGTGCTCCGACTTGCCGAGCGGCAGAGAGTAGCCGATGCCGAGACCGGTGCCCCAGCCTTCGCCTTCCCATCCACGCTTCTCGCCGAAGCATATATTATATAGGTACGCGTGCGCATAAAGGCTGAAGAAGAGTCCCTTGAATGCAGCCCCTTCGCCCGGCTTGCGCATTGCGATGTCACCGGAGCGCAGATAGTAGCGAGTGTGGAGCTGGTAGTTGCGCAGCTGGAAATACTTGTGAGCGTCGTAGTGCTGCCACCACGGGCCGTCGAAGCTCGCGCCGTAGGTGAAATGACCGTGAAGCGGATAGTACTCAATAGCCACGTTGGGAATAGGGCAGAAGCGGTCGTAGCCCGGCATGTAAGCGAGGTCGAGAAGCAAGTTGGTCTTCACGCTGAGCAGCTCGCGCCGTGGTGCCTTCCTTTCTTGCAGCACTACGGGAATGTTAAATCTGAAATCCTTTAGGTTGAAGTCTATTCCCGGAAAATAGCCAAACATGTTTGGCGAAGGCTTTGCGAGAGGCAAACCCTTGGGAGCGTCGATCAAGTCCTTGCTTATTGCCATGATGCGCACGGCACGCAGTACGGGGTAATAGTTTTTCAAGACGTATCGCCATAGCTTGCCTTTGTTATGGCGCATAAGTTCTGCCTTGAGCTTTCTGGTGTTGTCGGGGTACCTGCTCATGATAGAGTCCACCTCGTTGAACAGAGGGTCGTGCTCAATATCCATGAGAGTATGCAGGAGAGCGTAGTCCTCGTCGACTACATCATAGCGTATGCGGTCGGTGCTTATACCGTAGCTGGCAAGCAATTGGTCAACCGACCTTCTTCTGCCATTGGCAAGACGGTGGTTGTTGGGGAGAGGGCCTTCAGGCGAAGCAGTGGCACGTCCGAGCACAATGCCCTTGTCTCCCAAAGCCTTGAGCTCAGGGATAAGCACATTAGTGATCCACTGTCGGTCTTGTTCGCTAATGTTTATCTTGTTTACAATGAATTTTATGGGACGCGACTTTTGGACGAAAATACTGTCGGTTGTCTTGACCTGCGCATTAGCCTCAATCGCGTAGCTTAAAATGATTGCAAGTATCGTCAGTATGTACCTCACTTCTTGTAAACTATTTTGAAGAACAAGTTTAATTTTAAATGTTATATATTATACGTGTTGATCGTATGTTACAGTTTGCTCGAAAAAAGTCCTTTTTAATATTAATTTTATTCTATTATCTTTTGTTTATCTTGTCTGTTATTGCATATTTCTTGTATGTAATTATAGTGCAAAGTTATATATTTTTTTTTGATTGCAATATATATGTATATATTGTATTGTTTACAAAAGAAATATAGAACATGAAAAAAGTGTTTTGTATCAGTGTTTTCTTGCTTGTCATACGCCATTATTTGCTTACATCTGCACTAACATTCAAAAAAAAACGTAAAAGTGAGGTGAAATATGTGTATTTCAAAATTTATTGTTACTTTTGCCAAGCATTATAGAATCTGTTAAGACAGGATACACAAAAAAACATAAAACCATTAATAACATAACAAGAAAATGAAAAGTATCAGCTTAGACATCACAAAGGCTGCCCAGTTCCTCTCAGAGGGCGCCGTTAAAGCTTACGAACCGCAGGTAATAGCCGCTCACGAGGCACTCGAGAACGGCACTTGCCCGGGCAACGATTTCCTCGGATGGCTCCACTTGCCGTCGTCGATCACTCCTGAGTTCATCGCTGAGCTGCAGAGCGTGGCAAACACTCTGCGCGAGAAGTGCGAGGTAGTGGTTGTGGCAGGCATCGGCGGCAGCTACCTCGGCGCACGCGCCGTGATCGAGGCACTCGGCAACTCATTCGCATGGCTCGTCGGCGACAAGAAGAATCCGACAGTAGTTTTCGCTGGTAACAACATCGGCGAGGATTATCTCGCTGAGCTCACCACATACCTGAAGGACAAGAAGTTCGGTGTAATCAACATCTCCAAGTCGGGCACAACCACCGAGACTGCCCTCGCTTTCCGCCTCTTGAAGAAGCAGTGTGAGGACCAGCGCGGCAAGGAAGAGGCAAAGGACGTTATCGTTGCCATCACCGACGCTCACAAGGGTGCTGCACGTGCAGCCGCCACTAAGGAAGGCTACAAGACATTTGTCATCCCCGACAACGTGGGTGGCCGCTTCTCTGTGCTCACTCCGGTTGGCTTGCTGCCTATCGCCGTTGCAGGCTTCGACATCACTTCGCTCGTGAAGGGTGCAGCCGACATGGAGAAGGCCACTGGCAAGGACGTGCCGTTCGACGAGAACCCGGCTGCCATCTACGCTGCCGTGCGCAACGCTCTCTATGCAGAGGCAGGCAAGAAGATTGAGATTCTCGTCAACTTCCAGCCTAAGCTCCACTACATGAGCGAATGGTGGAAGCAGCTCTACGGTGAGTCAGAGGGTAAGGACGGCAAGGGCATCTTCCCTGCAGCCTGCGACTTCACCACCGACCTCCACTCTATGGGTCAGTGGATTCAGCAGGGCGAGCGCTCTATCTTCGAGACCGTCATCAGCATCGAGACTCCGGAGAAGACCCTGCTCTTCCCGCACGACGACGAGAACCTCGACGGACTGAACTTCCTTGAGGGCAAGCGCGTCGACGAGGTGAACAAGATGGCAGAGCTCGGCACACGTCTGGCTCACGTCGACGGTGGCGTGCCTAACATCCGCCTCTCTGTTCCGCAGCTCAATGAGTACTACCTCGGACAGATCATCTACTTCTTCGAGATTGCCTGCGGCATCAGCGGCAACATCCTCGGTGTCAACCCGTTCAACCAGCCGGGTGTGGAGGCTTACAAGAAGAATATGTTCGCACTGCTCAACAAGCCTGGATATGAGGCTGAGAGCGAGGCTATCCAGAAGCGTCTGGCTGAGGAGAAATAATAAGAATTTAAAAAAAACACTGATAAAGAACGGACTGCAATAAACATGGCAGTCCGTTTTTTGTAAGACAATACGTAGGAGAGGGAGTGTCAAAACTCTCTCTCCTACATAATGAATATTATTATATGATAAAAGAAGCAATCGAGCGATACAAGCAGGCGCACGGCTTCGCTGAGTTCTCACCGCGTTGCGTGCTCTTCGACATGGACGGCGTGCTCTACGACTCCATGCCCAATCATGCCGTGGCATGGCAGGAGGCAATGAAGCAGTTTGACATTCATTTCACAGCCGACGATGCCTACGCCACAGAAGGGGCGCGCGGCGTGGACACCATACGCACGTATGTGCGCGCGCAGCAGGGCAAGGAAATATCCGCCGAGGAGGCTCAACACATATACGACGTGAAGACTTCCATCTTCCATCAGATGCCTACAGCCCCTATCTTCACCGGAGTCATTGATTTGATGCGGAAAATAAAGACAGCCGACATGACAATCGGTGTCGTCACAGGCAGCGGACAACGCCCACTGATAAAGCGGCTGCTCGGCGATTTCAAGGGTTTCCTCACCGAAGACCATATCGTGACCGCCTACGACGTGGAACGCGGCAAGCCCAATCCCGACCCCTATCTCATGGGGTTGCGCAAGGCAGGCAATCTGCAGCCATGGCAAGGCATCGTCGTGGAGAATGCTCCGCTCGGCGTGCGTGCCGGTTCGGCAGCAGGATGCTTCACCGTCGGAGTGAACAGCGGTCCGCTGCCCGACTCTGCTCTTGCCGACAATGGTGCCGACATTGTGCTTGGCAGCATCACGGAGCTTGTCGCCCTATGGAGCGAAATCGTATGATGGAGGGCTTGCCACTTGCCTTAGCAAGAAAGCCCAAAAGCCTATGGGAGGGTGTGTCAAAACTCGCAAATTGGGATTATCCGTAGCGGAGGCCGGAGACCTCCGCTACGGATAAAATTGCAATTTTGCCTTTTGACACCCTCCTCTAATCTTGCAGTATTCTATTTAGTCGCTCGACCGCACGCTGATGTTTTCCCCGGCGTCGATGGCAGCCTTGATGTCCTTGCCGCCGCTAAGCACCTTGCAGAGGCTTAATTCGTCGCCCTGCACATCGCTGATTTTCAGTTTGCCGATTTGCTTCTTAGCTTCCTTGCCAGCCACGGTCTTGACGGTGAAGACATTGAAGTGCAGCCCCTTGTAGACACCGTCTTTCTCGCCGAGGTCGATGTAAACCTCCTTTTGCTTGTCGTTATTGTCGCGCGCACCCTCAACGATGTTGGCGTAGAGCGGTGCAAAGCGGTTGAAATATTTGCACACCTCTTTGGAAAGCTCGCCAAGAGCGTTGCTCATGGCAGTCTGTGCCGACGTCACCCATGTCATGGAATATTCCGATACGTTGAACTGCGGGCTTGCCGTCACCTCTCCGCTCCGCGTGTCTTTCAGGTGGAGAATGACGCTGACGAACACCTTGTAGAGCGTCCGCTTCGTATTTTTCTTCTCGTCCACCACTTCCGTCTTTGTCGTTGTGGAGAGGCTGGAGATGGTGGCATCCATGTAGTACGCCGGAGCCATGTCTTTCGGCATGTCGTCGATGCCGTCCACGACAGACATACGGTGGGTGGCGGAGAGTCCCTTCACGATGGCAGCGCGCACGGGGGCGATGTACTCGGAGTTGTCGGTGGTGGTCTCTCCGGTTACGAGCACGTCGGTGAGGACGTCGAGCACGGTTTTCTTCTTCGGCGTGTAGTCCACTTTGTCGAGGATGGTGTAAAGGTGGGCGTTGCGCGATTCCTGAGCCGGCAGCGTTCCGGCAGAGAGAAGCAGAACGGCAATGAAAAGTAATTTTAGAGTGTTCATTGGTCTTGTCATTTTTTTTTGTTTGTAATTGTTGTGAATGTTACATTTGCAAAATTACTAATTTATAGTTGAAGACGGCACGCTGACTCAGTTTTTTTGTAGTACCACGCATGGTAGCGGATAATTTTTGTACGGATAGGTAGTTGCCCTCTGTCGAATGACAATATTTGCATTGTCCATTGCTCAAAACTCGCGAAAGAATCAGCAATCCGCTCTTTGCCCGGTTTTTCTTCAAGGATTTGTGTGCAGCGAAGAAAGCGCTGTGCGCCAGATAGATAGACGTGGCGTAGAAACTTGTGTGCAAGGCGAAAACGGCAAAAGCATGGGCGCGTCGTCTTTAAAGCGCCACTTTAGCTCCCGTAAAGCGCCACTTTGCCTCCCGTAATGTGGAACTTTTGCAAGTCAATAGCAGCGTTTTACAAGCCGAAAAAAGTCTTCTACGCCTTCTCGGAAGCCTTTTTGTAAGAATAAAGGAATAAATTCGCGGAATGAGAACCGCTTCCACAGACTTTTCGCAGAGAGAAAAACTCCAGATTGAAAAATCATTTTGTAACACTTTTTTACTCCAATCACGATATTTGCATCAGTCTGTCATCCATGAATAAGCGAAATGTCGGCTCGTCCATAAAATGTCGGGAGAACCGAAATTTTACTCCCCAACATACGGCTAATTGAAAAAGAAGTAGTAAATTTGCAGACGTTTTATAAAACTATACTTTTTAATTGATTTTTGATGATTAGAATAGAGACCCTCGTCCAGCTAAAGGCATTTGCCCGCCAGGACGCGTTGCTGCTCGCCCTTGTCTGGACGGCAAGCTTCGCCTGCATGACGATAGTCCAGGCTGGCATAATAGGCAATCTGCTCGCCTTGGCGACGCCGTTCGTCGTAGGCTGGCGCCTCACGAAATTCCGCGATCACGCCCTCTACGGCTACATATCCTTTCGCCGCGCCTTCGCCTACTGTGCTTACGTGTTCTTCTACGCCTCGCTGGTGTTCGCCCTCGTGCAGTTTGCCTACTTCCGCTTCCTCGACAACGGCGCGTTCGCGAAGATGTTTGCCGACTCAATGCAGGTCTTGGCACCCTTCTATGAGAAGAACGGCATGAGCCGCCAGGACATCAGCCATACCATAACTGCCGTGAAGATGATAACACCCGTAGAATGGGCGTTCATGTTCATGATGCAGAACATATTCATCGGAGCCGTCTTGAGCCTCTTTCTGGCACTCGTAGGCAAGCGCCGCAAATACATCATATAAACATCAAACCAAAGATATATGGACATATCAGTTGTCATTCCTTTGTTCAACGAGGAGGAGTCGCTCCCCGAACTCTACGCGTGGATAGAGCGCGTGATGAGAAACAATAACTTCACCTATGAGGTGATATTCGTCAACGACGGGTCGACCGACAACTCCTGGAACGTCATCGAGGACCTCGCACAGAAGTCGCCGGCGGTGAAGGGCATAAAGTTTCGCCGCAACTACGGCAAGAGCCCCGCGCTCTACTGCGGCTTCAAGGAGGCGCAGGGCGACGTCGTGATAACGATGGATGCCGACCTTCAGGACTCGCCCGACGAGATACCTTCGCTCTATCACATGATTGTCGACGAAGGCTACGACCTCGTCAGCGGCTATAAGCAGAACCGCAAACAGGGCGATCCGCTCTCGAAGACCATCCCCACGAAGCTCTTCAATGCCACGGCACGCAAGGTGAGCGGCATACATAATCTCCACGACTTCAACTGCGGCCTCAAGGCGTACCGTCGCGAGGTGGTGAAGAACATAGAGGTGTACGGCGAGATGCACCGCTACATTCCCTATCTCGCCAAGAACGCCGGCTTCGACAAGATTGGCGAGAAGCCCGTACACCATCAGGCACGCAAGTTCGGCAAGTCGAAGTTCATGGGATGGAACCGCTTCTTCAACGGTTATCTCGACCTCATCACGCTGTGGTTTCTCTCCAGCTTCGGACGCAAGCCGATGCACGTCTTCGGCTTCCTTGGCACCATCATGTTTTTCATAGGCTTTGTAGCCGTCTGTCTGCTCGGCGCCGACAAGCTATGGTGTCTCTCCCACGGCATACCGCAGAGGCTCATCACCGACTCGCCCTATTTCTTCATCGCCCTGACGATGATGATGATAGGCACGCAGCTCTTCCTCGCCGGATTTATCGGCGACCTCGTAAGCCGCTCGTCGCAGAACCGCAACGACTACCAGATAGAGAAGACGCTGCGCTGCGAGAAGTAAATCCCCGGCATAGCCAACTCCAATCCCCCCTCACCAACAGTCAGACAAAAATGCGAAACATCACCTTACAAACCGCTGCCCTCCTGCTCGCCGTCCTCGCGCTTGTGGCATGCTCGTCGATCGACTGTCCACTCAACAACCGCGTCTACGCCTCATTCCGGCTCGCCGGCAGCACGGCAAAGATGGACGACACGCTGACGGTGGCGACGCCGCGCTCAGCCGACAACATCGGCGAGGACACGGTGCTCGTCAATCGGCTCGTCGACTTCGACAGCATTGCCGTGCCCATGAGCTACACGCGCACGGAGGACGTCTATATCTTCTCACTAAAGCAGAAGGACACGGGCATGGAGACGGTCGACACGGTGTGGGTGGAGAAGGAAAACCAGCCCCACTTCGAGTCGGTCGACTGCAATCCGGCGTTCTTCCACACCATTCTCGGCGTAAGATTCACAACCAACGCCATCGACAACATTCAGGTAAACAACAACAAGGTTACATACAATGACGCAAAAGCGCATTTCCTCATTTCTTTCAAGAGCCGCGGCAATTAGCCTCGCCTTGATGGCGTCAGTGGCAGTCGCCGACGCACAAGGCTCGCGGCGAAGCTCACAGCGAAACCAGGAGGAGGCCAAGGAAGACTCCGTGGCGTTCTTCCGCGGCGTCGCCGTCTCTGCCGACGTCGTGGGGCTGGCACAGATTGCCTTCAGCGACTACGGGCAGTATGAGGCAGCCCTGCGCGTCAATCTCAAGGACCGCTACTTCCCCGTTTTCGAGCTTGGCTACGGCACGGCAGACACCAACAACCCTACCACCAACATCAAATACAAGACGTCGGCACCCTATTGGCGATTCGGACTCGACTTCAACATCGCCAAGCACAAGCACGACGACTACCGCATCTACGTCGGAGCACGCTACGCCATGACCTACTACAAATTCGACGTGGCAGGCACAGGCATCAAGGACCCCGTCTGGGGCGACGACGCCAACTACGGCATGAACGGCGTCAGCGCCAACTATCACTGGATGGAACTGCTATTCGGAGTCGACGCGAAGATAGCCGGTCCGTTCCGGCTCGGATGGTCGCTGCGCTATCGCAAGCGCCTCTTCCATAACGATGGCGACATGGGCAACACATGGTATGTGCCCGGCTACGGCAAACAGGGCGGCACGCGGCTCGGCGGCACGTTCAACGTGATCTTTGAACTGTAGCCCCCTCTACGTCAAGAAACAAGTTAAACATTCAATCATAATGACAAGAAAAAGACTCCTGTGGCGCCTGCCGCTGCTCGTGTTCCTCATCGTCGGAACGATATACATCGTACGACAGCAGCACAACACACCCTATCAGCACGACGAAGGACAAGTGTTCGGCACGTTCTATCACATCACCTACCAGAACGATTCGTCCATCAATGCCGACATCGTGGCTGAGCTTGCCAAGGTCGACGCCGCCCTCTCCATGTTCAACAAGGAGTCGGTGATATCGCGCATCAACCGCGGCGAAAACGTGGAGACCAACGAGATGTTCGACAACGTCTTCACGCTCGCAGAAAGAGTTTCCGACAACACGGACGGCGCTTTCGACATCACCGTGGCACCACTCGTCAACGCCTGGGGCTTCGGCTTCAAAACAGGCAATCCGCCGACAAAGACTGCCATCGACTCGCTGCGCTCCATCGTCGGCTACAAGAAGGTGAAACTGCAGAACCACCGCGTCACGAAGTCGGACCCGCGCGTGATGCTCGACTGTAGTGCCATCGCCAAGGGTTACGGTTGCGACGTCGTGGCACAGCTCTTGCGCCGTAGAGGCATCGACAACTACATGGTGGAGATTGGCGGCGAGGTCGTCACCCACGGCATCAGCGAGAAACGCCTGCCGTGGAAGATAGGCGTCACCAAGCCCACTGACGACTCCCTTGCCACCAACACCGAGCTGCAGACCGTGCTCAACGTGAAAGACCGCGCCATGGCTACAAGCGGCAACTACCGTAACTTCTACTACCGCGGAGGCAAGAAATACGCCCACACCATCGACCCCGCAACGGGCTACCCCGTGCAGCACAGCATACTCTCAGCCACGGTGCTCGCCAGCAACTGCGCCGAAGCCGACGCCTATGCCACGTCGTTCATGGTGATGGGCATGGAGCGTGCAAAGCTGGTGCTCGACAAGCATCCCGAACTCATGGCGTACCTCATCTACAGCGACCACAAGGGCAACCTGAAAGTTTGGTTCTCGCCGTCGATGAAGGGAAAAATCATCAACTAAACAACAGCAAATGGCTCTCAACCTCCTCGAACGTCTAAAGGAAAGTCCGCTTTTCCAGGGACTCACCACCGACAACTTGCTGCAAATCATCGGACAGACGAAGTTCACCTTCAGCAAGTTTGCCCCAGGGCAGGTCATAAAGAGCGAGGGAGAGGCGTGCCGCAACATCTGCATCATCCTCAACGGACAAGCCACGTCGATAGCCTACGCCGCCGACCACGGCTACTCCCTTGAGGAGCACGTGGAAGCACCCTGCATCATTCAGCCAGAATGTCTCAGCGGACTCTCCCAGCAATACACACAGACGCTCGTCGCCGCTACGTCATGCGACACGGTAGAGATAGGCAAGAACGATCTCATGCACATCTCCGACGAGTTCATCATCTTCCGCATCAATCTCATCAACGCCATCTCCGCCATAGCGCAGAAGGCGGAGCGCAAGCTTTGGCTGCCTATGCCCAACGACATACGCGAGAGGATTGCCCTCTTCATACGCATGCATTGCGCCGTGCCGTCAGGCGAGAAAACCATACGCGTAAAGATGACGCGCCTCGCACAGGAAATAGGTACGGGGCGCCTCGCCGTTTCGGAGGCGCTCAACGCAATGCAGGACGACGGACTGCTACGCTTCAGCCGTGGCATCATAAGCGTCAAAAACGTAGAGATGCTGCACTGACATTATAATATAAGTTAAAAACACGCACTACTATCATCTTCTGCGATATTTTCCGTAATTTTGCATACGATATATCACACATTTTCATATTAGTATGTTAGAAAATAACGCAAGCCAAACGGAGCGTAAAAATCCGTTTTTTGAACCCTATAACACCCCGCACGACACCGTTCCATTCAACCGAATACAAATCGGCGACTTCGAGGAGGCTTTCCTTGAAGGCATACGCCGTGACGACGAGGAGATAGAGAAACTCGTAAACGACCCGGAAGAGCCTACATTCGAGAACACTATCGTGCGCGTCGACAATGAGAACGGCGAGAACTACTACGATCTTCTCTCACGCGTATCAACCGTCTTCTCCTGTATGCTCAGTGCAGAGACGTGCGACGAACTCGACGCCCTGGCGCAGAAAATGAGTCCGCTGCTGACGAAGCACGCCAACGACGTGAAGCTCAACAAGCGTCTCTTCGAGCGCATCAAGCACGTCTATGAGCACCATCGCGAGCTTACGCCAGAGGAGCAGATGCTCCTCGACAACTGCTACGACGGATTCGTGCGCAGCGGAGCGCTGCTCGATGACGAGGGCAAGGAGCGTCTGCGCAAGCTGACGGAGGAGGCAAGCATGCTCTCCCTCCAGTTCTCGCAAAACCTGCTCAAGGAAAACAAGGCGTTCACGCTCAACATCACGGACGAGGCTCAGCTCGACGGACTGCCCGAAACGGCACGCGAGGCTGCCGCCCTCGCCGCCAAGGAGGCTGGCAAGGACGGATGGCTCTTCACGCTCGACTATCCGAGCTATTCGCCCTTCATGACTTACAGCACGCAGCGTGAACTGCGCCGCCAGCTCTACATGGCACGCAACACGGAGGGTACACACGACAATTCCGAGAACAACCTCGACATCTGCAAGCGGCTTGTCAATCTGCGACGCGAGATAGCACAGCTCCTTGGCTACAAGACGTATGCCGACTACGTACTCGTGCACCGCATGGCATCCAACGAGAAGAATGTCTACAAACTTCTCGACGACCTCATCGACGCCTACAAGCCAACTGCCATTGAGGAGGTGAAGGCGCTCGAAAAGGAGGCAAGGCAGACGGAGGGCGACGGCTTCGAGATGCAGCCTTGGGACTTCAGCTTCTATTCCCACAAGCTACAGATGCGCGAGTTCAACCTTGACGCCGAGATGCTGCGCCCGTATTTCGAACTGTCGAAGGTCATCGACGGCGTTTTCGGACTCGCCAACAAGCTCTATGGCATCACGTTCAAGGAGAACAAGGACATACCCGTCTACCATCCGGACGTGAAGGCGTATGAGGTGTTCGATAAGGACGGCTCCTATCTCGCCGTCTTCTACGCCGACTTCCATCCGCGCAAGGGCAAGCAAGGCGGAGCATGGATGACGGAATTCCAGGGACAATGGATCGACCGCAAGGGCGTCAACGTGCGTCCGCACGTAAGCGTCGTGATGAACCTCACCAAGCCCACTGCCGAAAAGCCCGCGCTTCTCACGCTCGGCGAAGTGGAGACGTTCCTCCACGAGTTTGGACATTCGCTCCACGGAATGTTTGCCAACACGCGCTTTGAGAGTCTGAGCGGCACCAACGTATGGTGGGACTTCGTGGAACTGCCGTCGCAGTTCATGGAGAACTACGCCGTGGAGAAGGATTTCCTGCGCACGTTCGCCTTCCATTACAAGACGGGAGAGCCAATGCCCGACGAACTGATCGACCGCATCGTGCGCAGCCGCAACTTCATGGTGGCGTACGCCTGCATGAGACAAGTGAGCTTCGGACTCCTCGACATGGCATACTACACGAAGCAAGAGACGTTCGACGAGGACATCATCGCCTTCGAGAAGAAGGCTTGGGAGAAGGCTATGGTGACGAAGCAGTTGCCCGACACGTGCATGACAACGCAGTTCTCACACATCATGGCGGGCGGATATGCTGCCGGATACTATAGCTACAAATGGGCGGAAGTGCTCGACGCCGACGCCTTCAGCGTGTTCAAGAAGAACGGCATCTTCGACCAAAAGACGGCTCAGAGCTTCCGCGACAACATCCTTTCCAAGGGCGGCACGGAGCATCCCATGACTCTCTACAAGCGCTTCCGTGGGCAGGAACCGACAATCGACGCTTTGCTGGAGCGCAACGGCATTAAAAAGTAAAAGCAAGCTGAAGAAGAAATCTTGCGAAACTTCAATAAAAAAAGTATTAAAAAAAAACTATGCCAACAAAACATATTACTCCCCTCCCTAATGGGGAGGGGTATGAGAATGAGGCTTCCACGGGAAAGGCTTCCGCCAAGCAGCTTAACCTCGACCTTCGCTATCTCCGCATGGCACGTATATGGGCAGAGAACAGCTATTGCCACCGCCGGAAGGTGGGGGCGCTGGTTGTGAAGGAGAAGATGATTATCAGCGACGGCTACAACGGCACGCCAAGCGGCTTCGAGAACGTCTGCGAGGACGAGAACAACGTGACAAAGCCCTACGTGCTCCATGCCGAGGCGAACGCCATAACCAAGCTGGCACGCTCGTCAAACAACAGCGACGGGGCAACACTCTACGTCACGGCGTCGCCGTGCATAGAATGTGCAAAGCTCATCATTCAGGCAGGCATCAAGCGGGTTATCTATGGTGAACAGTATCGTCTCACGGACGGAATTGATCTGCTGAAGCGTGCCAACATTGAAGTAAAATATCTAAATCCAGATGATTATGAACACAAAAAAGTCTAACCGCTTCATGCCATTGATAATGGCTCTATGCGTCGTTGTAGGCATACTCATAGGCACTTTCTACGCCAATCATTTCTCAGGCAACCGGCTGAACATCATCAACTCCGGTTCCAACCGACTGTCTAATCTTCTACATATCATCGATGACCAATATGTGGACAAGGTGAACATCGACTCGCTTGTCGACGTTGCCATTCCGCAGATTCTCTCCGATCTCGACCCTCACTCCGTGTACATCAGCGCAAAGGACGCGCAGACCGTGGCTGACGACCTGAAAGGCTCGTTCTCCGGCGTCGGCATCGAGTTTACAATCCGTCAGGACACAATACACGTGCAGAACGTAGTGAAGAACGGACCGGCACAGCGTGCCGGCATCATCGCCGGCGACAAGATTGTGAGCGTTGACGGAAAGCCGTTCGTCGGGAAGATTGTAACTAACGAGGAGGCAATGCGCCGACTGAAGGGACCGAAGGACACGAAGGTGAAGCTCGGCGTCGTGCGCTACGCACAGCGTGGAGTGAAGTACTTCACCGTGACGCGCGGTGACATCCCGCAGAAGAGCATCACGGCAACGTATATGCTCGACGACAATACGGGCTATATCAAGGTGAAGAGTTTCGGCGAGACTACATATCCCGAAATGCTCATTGCCCTCGCGCAACTCTCACAGGAGGGCTTTTCCAACCTTATCATCGACTTGCGCGACAACACGGGTGGCTACATGAATTCTGCCGTGCAGATGGCTAACGAGTTCCTACCGAAGAACAAACTCATCGTGTACATGCAGGGACGCAAGTCGCCGCGACAGGACTTCCGCTCCGATGGACATGGCTCCTATCAGCAGATACCGCTCATCGTGCTCATCAATGAGGGCTCGGCATCAGCTTCGGAGATTTTCGCGGGTGCCATGCAGGACAACGACCGCGCTACGGTCATCGGACGCCGCTCTTTCGGTAAGGGACTCGTGCAGCAGCAACTCGGCTTCCCCGACGGCTCCATGATTCGCCTTACCATAGCACGCTACTACACTCCTTCTGGACGCTGCATACAAAAACCGTTCACGGCGGGCGACAACAAGGACTATGAGGAGGACATCGTGTCGCGCTATCAGCACGGGGAGTTCTTCTCGCAGGACAGCATCAAGCATCACGGCCCTGCCTATCACACGGGCATAGGACGCATCGTGTATGGCGGTGGCGGCATCACGCCCGACATCTTTGTGCCTGAGGATACGCTCGGCATGACCAGCTACTACAAGCAGGCTGCCATGACGGGACTCATTCTGCAGTTTGCTTTCACCTACACCGACAACAACCGTCCGAAGCTGAACACGTTCAAGGACATGATGGAGCTTTCAAAGTATCTCGTGTCGCAGAACACTGTGGAGAAATTCGCTTCCTATGCCGACAAGAACGGACTGAAGCGACGCAATCTCATGATACGCAAGTCGCATCGCCTGCTGGAACGCTACATCAACTCGCGCATTATCTACAACATGCTCGACGAGCAGGCATGGACGGAATATATCAACGAGGACGACCCTGCTATCGCTACCGCCCTGCAGGTGTTCAAGCACAATGCCGCATTCCCGAAGAAGCCTGTCGCTGCAAGGAAGAAGGCGAAGAGAAAGTAAACAGATGATTTTTTGAGTCCCTGATTAGAATGGACAAGAACAATTTTCGTAAGGAAATAAAAGAACTGAAACGACAATTCACGCGCCAGGAGCTGCATGAATTGTCGTTTCCGGTAATTGCACGTCTGCTGCGTTGTCAAAAACTGAGAGATGCCAAGACGGTGCTCATGTACTACTCCTTGCCTGACGAGGTAGACACTCGCATGGCTGTGGACGCCCTTATACTAAGCAACAAGCGCGTGCTCCTGCCTCGCGTGACGGGGGAGGGGACGATGGAGCTGCGCATGTACGCCGGACCAAGTTCGATTACGGCGGGCGCCTTCGGCATCATGGAGCCAACGGGCGACGTGTTTTCTGACTATGACGCCATTGACGTTGCCGTCGTTCCGGGCATGGCGTTCGACTCCGAAGGAGGACGCCTCGGGCGCGGCAAGGGCTATTACGACCGTTTATTGCCTAAACTTTGCAACGCCTGGAAGATTGGTATCTGCTTCCCCTTCCAACTTGTCGACGGATTGCCCGTCGACAAGCACGATGTAAGGATGGACGATGTCGTCACAGGCGAATGACGCTATATGGATAATGAACAACTTAACTGATATACGATGAACTTAAAGATAAACATCACCCCACGCACCCTTCATTTCAAACAACCGGCAGGCACGTCACGAGGAGTGTACACTACACGCCGCTCGTGGTTTGTGGAGATGACGAGCAGCGACTTGCCCGGCATTATAGGTACAGGCGAATGTGGCCCGCTGCCCGACCTCAGCTGCGACGCCCGCCCGGAATATGAGCAGACGCTTGCTGCCCTTTGCCGTATGACGGAGCAGACGGGCGCTGTCAACTACAATATGTTGCGGCCCTATCCTTCCATGCTCTTCGGACTTGAGACGGCGTTGCTCGACCTCAAGAATGGCGGACGCCACGTGCTCTTCGACACTCCTTTCACGCGTGGAGAGGAGGGCATACCTATCAATGGGCTCGTGTGGATGGGACGCTACGACGAGATGCTCGCGCGTCTGGAGGAGAAGATGAAGGCTGGATTTCGATGTGTAAAACTGAAGATTGGAGCCATCGACTTCGAGAAAGAGCTCGACCTCGTGCGCCATATACGCTCGGCGTTCGGCAAGGACAAGATAGAATTGCGTGTCGATGCCAACGGAGGATTCTCGTTTGGCGACGCTCTTGAGAAACTCGACCGTCTCGCACGCTACGACATTCACTCCATCGAGCAGCCTATACGTCAGCACCAATGGGCGGAGATGGCTGAGTTGTGTCGCGAAACACCTATTCCGATAGCCCTCGATGAGGAGCTTATCGGCATAAATCTCAAAGCCATGAAGGAAGGGATGCTCGACACAATACGTCCACAATACATCATCCTCAAGCCGTCGCTGCACGGAGGAATGTACGGCACACGCGAATGGATAGCTCTTGCACGTGAGCGTGGCATTGGCTCATGGATTACGAGTGCACTTGAAAGCAACGTCGGACTCAATGCCATTGCACAACTCGCATCAGACATCTATGGACCGGAGATAACGATGCCGCAAGGACTTGGTACCGGATTGCTCTTCAACGACAACATCCAAATGCCGCTTGAGATTCGCGGCGACAAGCTTTGGACAACATTAGGCAAGGCATCGACGATAGAGTAGGGTCTGCATGATGCCTCGCATGGCAAGGTAAGAGAGAAAGGCAAGCCAAAGGGCATGGTTGTGAAGGCTGCCGCGCAGCGACAGATAAATGGCGAAGAAGACGGCGGTTGCCGCTGCCGACGAGAATAGCATGGAGCGTGTCGACGTGGTGCCGATGAACACTCCGTCCCATACGAACGCCGCCATGCCGCAGAATGGTATGAGCACTGCCCAAGGCAGATAGTCGCCCGACGCTGCCACTACGCTTGTATTGTCAGTAAGCAGCGAGAGGAAGGCGCCGCCTCCGAGGGCATACACGGCTGTATAGGCAGCCGACAACACCACGCCCCAACCAAAGAGACGCCTCACCATGCGACTCATCTCCACCCGGTTGCCCGCACCGTACAGTCGGCCGCACAGGGCTTCTCCGGCATAGGCGAACCCGTCCATGACGTAGGAGAAGAGTGTGAAGAGTTGCATAAGAAGCGTGTTGACGGCAAGTACAACAGCCCCTTCCGATGCTCCTGCGGAGAGAAAATAGAAATTGACGGCAACTATGCAGAGCGTGCGTAGGAAGATGTCGCGGTTGACGCAGAAGAAGAGTTTCATCTGGGTGATGTCAAACACGCTCGCCCAGTCGATGCGGTTGGTCATGCGGCGTCCGTAATTCACCGCCCACAGCGTCAGGCTCACGGCGAGTCCGGCATATTGCGCTACCAGCGTGCCGAGGGCAATGCCCTCCACCTTCATGCCACATACGAAGACAAACGTGAAGCTTGCCACGATGTTGACGATGTTCTGCATTATGGCGATGAACATCGGCAAGCGTGTGTTCTGCATTCCTACGTACCATCCCGTAAGACTATAGAGGCACAGCATGGCTGGTGCACCCCACACACAGATGAGAAAATAGCGCCATGCCTCGGCGCTGATGTCGTTGTCGGCACCTATAAGAACAAGAGCGGCGCGTCCCAATGGGCGCTGCAAGAGAAGTATTGCGGTGGCTATGAAGAGCGCTACGAGCACGGAACGTGTTAGTACTGTTGCCACGCCGTCGAGGTCGCGTCTGCCGAGAGCCTGCGACGTCATGCCGCTTGTGCCCATACGCAGAAAACCAAACACCCAGTAAATCACGTTGAACACCATGCTTCCAACTGCTACAGCACCGATGTACACGGCGCTTTCAAGGTGGCCGGAAACTGCCATGTCCACAAGTCCGAGCAATGGCACGGTGATGTTGGAGACAATGGAGGGTAGGGCTATTCTGAGTATCTTGCTGTCGATTGCTTTCATTGATTATGCTATGATTTTATAACGATTATGAGAAAACTTATTATATTATTCCTTTTTGTATGTTGCTTATCTGATGTATCGGCGCAGACGAGCCGCCGCGCCATCAATAAATATGCTTCTGAGGCTGTGAGGCAGATTGCCTTGACTGGTCGCACGCCGACCATTGACATTCTCGACACGCTTGCCAACAACGCAGAGGTGAGTGTGGAGATGCTCAGCCGTATGGGTGATCCTGACGATGAAAGACAGCAACGGGCGTGCTTGAAACTTATTGATGATATCGTGGCTTACAGCATGAAGCCAACAGGCTTGAAATATACTGACATCGTGCGTGCCGGACTAAAGAAGGCTCTCGACCGTAGCTATGAGCCTGAAGTGCAACTGCATGTCATGGAGCAACTCGCCCTTTGCGCCAAGCCTGCTGACGCGGAGCACATCGCCATGTACCTTGAGGTGGAACGGCTCGCTCCTACTGCAAGACGCATCCTCGTCGCGATGCCCGGCATCGACGACCGGCTTGCCGCCATTTCGGGCGCAAGTCCTGACGTGGCACGCCAGATTAGGAGTATCGTTGCGGAGCGTGACGGCAAACGGCAGCAGCCTGCTAACGTGGCGACTACGCCAAAACCGGAGCCTACAGTTCTGCCCCTTTGGACGGAGAGTCTTGACAGGGAGGTGGAGCGGTTGTGTGGTGAACCGTCGGCTGAGGCAGACAGCATTGTCATCATGCTTTCACCACGTCTTGCTTTGCCAAAACTCCTCGCTCTTGCAGGACTTCTCGACGGAGCAAAACGTGCGGCTGTCGTGGCACGTGCCATCAGCGTGGCGGAGCGCGCGGCTGCCAATGGGGATATGACGAATGAGGAGCTGTATCTGATTTTGCGCTCTGCCGACGACGTGAACACCGACCCCGTGTTGAGCGAAAAGATTATCGTCGCTCTCGGCAATACTCACACCATCCAGGCTTTTGTCTATCTTAAGCGCTACTGTATGCGTGCCGAGCACGCCGACGCCATGGCGATTGCCATTACCGAACTGGTGTCTGCGCTTCCACAGATCAATTACGGACGGCTTGTCTATTCCATGTTATACGCTGCCAAGCAGTCGTTTATCCACCACTACGACGAACAAGGCATGGACTCCTACATCGACCAGGCATTGGCTGCCATCGACAAATGGCATGCTGACGGGGGCTACAATCTTGCCCACACTGAAGAAACGCGCATGGAGAAGCGTGGCTTCTGGGTTATTCATGACGACCTTGCAGACTTCGATCTCGCTTTCGACTGGAAGGCAAAGGGCACGCTCTCGCTGTCGCTTCGTTCCCTTCCGGCTCTGTCTATCAGCGCGGAGAAGGGCGTGCAGCTCTGTGGGAGCGATGCTTCATGGCAGCGTTTTGACGCTGCCGCCGACTGGAACACGGCACACATCAGCGTCCGCGGCAATCGCATCAGCGTCGCCGTCAATGGTCATGTCGTCATCGACGGCAAGCAAATAAGCTCTGTAAGCGGCAATGCCGCGCAGTCGGGCTACGTAAAGTTCACGGCAGACGATCTTGGCGCTACCATTCGTCAGTATTGTTTCCGCCGTCAGTAGACTGCCATTCGGCGGCAATGCGCATAGCCTCCGCCCTCGCAGGTTTACCCGTGAGGGTGAGAGGTAGTGATGCCACCTTTATATATATATGTGGTTGCTCGTATTTTGTCAGTTCATGACGGCACACATTCTTTACCTTTTCAATGTCGTCTGACGTGGTGAGGAGCACTACTGTCTCGCCGAATTTCGGGTCGGGACGCTTCGTTATGGTAAACGTGCTGCCGAGATGTGGCAGCAGTTTGGCTTCAATCTCTTCTGTCTGCAATTTTATTCCGCCGCTACAAATAACATTGTCTTTCCTTCCACGCACGCGGAAGTGGCGTCCGTCAGAGGCAATCTCCACGATGTCATTGGTAACGAGTTGCCGAGCGCACACCTTTGGGGCGTCTATCACAAGACAGCCGTCGGCTGTGGTGCTCACGCTGACGCTGCTGAAAGGCTCATACCAATCGCTCGCGTCCTCGCCGCTCAATCTCCGAAGGGCGATGTGCGACAAGGTCTCTGTCATGCCGTATGTACTCCACACGGCATTGGGAAAAGTTCTAAGTTCGGATGCCATTTCCTTGCTTATAGCTCCGCCACCAATGATAAGATGGCGGATACCGCGGAGAAGCCGGCGTTCGGAGTCTACTTGCAGACTGTTGTAGACCTGCATCGGCACCATCGCAGCGAAGACAGGTGGCTCAGTAAGCGTTTTGAGCGGATGACCGCTCGGCTCAACGTTGACAAGGCGCAAACCACATACGAGCGAGCGCACCACGAGCATCTTTCCGGCGATGAAGTCGAGTGGCATACATAGCAGTGCCGTGTCGCCAGGGAGAAGTCCGAGAAAGTCGCACGTGATGCGTGCAGACTCCGCCATGCGGCTCTTCTCCACAATCATCGGCTTCGGCTTGCCAGTGGAGCCACTGGTGTGCACGAGCAAAGTAGCCGATGGCGAACGCCAATCGGCTATAAATTCTTCTAAAGTCATTTATATTCCTAATCTCTCAATTTTGTTGTATATGGTTTTGCGGTCGATGCCGAGTAGTCGGGCGGCTTTTGCCTTGTTGCCGCCTGTTTGGCGAAGGGCGGCGATGATGCGTGTGCGTTCATCGTCCTCGTCGTGAAGAGCGGTGACGCTGGGGGCAGTGACGGGCGGCATAGCCATTTGGAGTTCGGTGGCAGTTATCTTGTTGCCGCGTGTGAGCAGGACGGCACGTTTGACGACGTTGTTCAGTTCGCGCAAGTTGCCAGGCCATGAATAGGCGACAAGCATTTCGGCGGCGGAGGAGTCGAATCCCTCCACGGAACGATTGAGCTCCTCGTTGGCATGGCGCATGAAAAGTTCGGCAAAGAGGAAAAGGTCGTTGCCGCGCTCGGCGAGTTTCGGCATGTAGATGGTAAACTCGTTGATGCGATGGTACAGGTCTTCGCGGAATTTCCCTTCGGCTACGGCTTCGGCGAGATTCTCATTGGTGGCGCAGACGAGGCGTATGTCTATAGGTATCTCCTCACTGCCACCTACGGGTCGGATACGTCGTTCCTGCAAGGCGCGGAGCAGTTGTACCTGCACATCGTAGCTTAGATTGCCCACCTCGTCGAGAAACAGCGTGCCGCCGTTGGCCATCTCAAAAGCACCGCGTTTGTCGGCATCTGCTCCCGTGAATGCTCCCTTCTTATGTCCGAAGAACTCAGAGGCAGCCACGTCACGTGGTATTGCTCCGCAGTCGAGAGCGAAGAAAGGTTTCTCGTGTCGCTGGCTGAGTTCGTGGATGCGGTGGGCAACGTATTCCTTGCCTGTGCCCGACGCTCCGAGTATGAGCACCGACATTGGGGTGGGAGCCACAAGCTCCACATAACTGTAGAGTTGGCGTGAGGCTTCGCTGCGCCCCTCTATGTAGCGAGGCACACTTGAAGATGGAGCGCCTCCTCTCCCAGTTATTGTTGCGGCTTCTCGGTCGGAGGCGTGGGCGCCTC
>ERZ808270.30-NODE-30-length-92609-cov-7.436124_pt1 | contig 92609 bp, 55 predicted proteins | sample MGYA00521082_ERZ808270 | MGnify/ENA primary metagenome ERZ808270 (study PRJEB31516, sample SAMN03275594) | gut metagenome | biome: mammalia-associated habitat; material: feces | host: Papio cynocephalus | place: Kenya | collected 2012-07-27 ... | reverse complement strand
ATTCAAAATTCCAAATTCCTAATCGCAGGGCGCTACCCCGAATAATTCAAAATTCCAAATTCCTAATCGCAGGGCGCTACCCCGAATAATTCAAAATTCAAAATTACTAATCGCAGGGCGCTGCCCCGAATAATTCAAAATTCAAAATTACTAATCGCAGGACGCAACCCCGAATAATTCCTAATTCCTAATTCCTAATTCCTAATTCATTTTCCCTCATACTCTCCGAGAATCTTCAGGGAGCGCGTCAGTGGAATGATAGCGTCAATGCTCTGCCTATAACGCGTGATGTTGCCGAAGGTGAGGTCGACGTAAAAGAGGTATTCCCATTCGCAACCGATGACGGGCAGCGACTGTATCTTCGTCAGGTTGATGCCGTAGAAGGAGAGTATGGTGAGCACCTTGGATAGTGAACCTTCTTCATGCGCCACGTGGAAAACGATGCTTGCCTTGTTTACTTTCTCCAACGGACGGAGGAAATCAGCCTTGTTTGGGTTGGCAACGACAAGGAAGCGCGTGAAGTTGTGCTTGTTGTCCTGAATCTGGTCTTGCAGAATCTTCAGTCCGTAGAGTTTGGCAGCCGAAGCGTTGCAAATGGCAGCCCATCCGCGACATTTGTACTTGGCAATGTACTCAGCCGACCCTGCCGTGTCTTCTGCCTCCACTGCTTTTATGTCAGGATGGTTGGCAAGGAAGGCGTTGCACTGAGCCAAAGCCACTGGATGGGAATGTACCTCCGTCACGGTGGTCCAGTCATCATCGGGCAGACAGCATATGCAATGCTCGATGTGGAGTTTGTGCTCTCCCACGACAGTTGCTCCCGACGAGCGCAACAGCTCGTAGTTGTGGAGCAGACTGCCTGCTATCGTGTTCTCTATGGCAGTCATGCCTATCACTGTAGGGTCGCGCCGCATGTTCTCGTAGACCAGCTCAAACGTGGCGCAGCAGATTAGTTGTATCTGCTCACCGGCGAAGTACTGATGGGCGGCGATGTCATGAAACGAGCCTTGAAATCCCTGTATTGCTATTCTTTTCATATTCTCCCTGATGATAAAAACAAAAACCCCGCTTTCACTTTTGAAGTGAAGCGGGGTCATGCTATGTAGGTTTTCTACATTTTGTCCTAAGTTGAAATTCACACGCAACTTCCCGCTTCACAATTCCTTGCAAAGTAAAAATAGAAGCTGTAAAAGTATGCGAATGAGTTGTTCATCTTTGTTTCTTGTTTTATTTGCTTGCAAATGTAAGACAAATATTTTGTTCTTGCAAACTTTTAGCAATAAAATGTCATTACTTCATAAAAAAAACGTGACACAACACGCTTTAACGTAAATATCGTTAAAGAGCATAGACAAGAGGAATCGTTTACACTTTTAATGCTTACTTTTGTATACATTAATAAAAAGCATATTGTATATGGAAAAAGCGACATCATATAAGCGCATTAGCGTATTCTTTCTCATTGCCGTAGCCATGCTGATTTTCCCTAAAGCATCAATGGCGCAGGAAGAACGCGACAACAATTCAGCCAACATCGGCAGCAACCTCTCTGCCCACTTCGACGAATCGGCTCCGCAGCGCATCATGCCGACACGCTATGGAGGACGCTTGCGCAAGATAAAGGAGGCAGAGGAGCAACTTGCCATACAGCAAGAGGCAGACAGAGCGAAGAACGACTCGCTCTGCCTGCCTCTCATGAATCAATATGGCCAGCCCGAAAGCGTATGCCGCTACCCTTGGGCGTTCGGCGGATGGAACAGTTGGGCGCTTCATAAAGGCCTCAACGTGCAACTTGGCGCTTCCGTCTTCGCACAGTTTGGCAAGGGCGCGCGTAGCGGCGCTGGCTTCCAGCAGAATGTTGCCCTTATGTACGCCACACCATTAACGGACAAGCTGTCTTTGGCCGTCGGCGGCTATCTTAACAATGTAAACTACGATGGCAGCCATTACTTCGATGCCGGACTTTCCGCTGTCCTCGGCTACCGTTTCAACGACCATTGGGAGGTTTACGTCTACGGACAGAAGTCCATCACAAACAGCTTCTCCGACCGCTTACGCTACAGCATGTACGACGGCTACTACGGCGGAATGGGCAATCCCTACATGGGCAAATACGGATGGCTTGGCAGCGGCGCCTACGGCATGCCCTACTCCATGTACGACATCTGCGGCATTGGCGACCGCCTTGGTGCCACCGTACGCTACAATGTCAACAACTCGCTGAGCATAGAAGTGTCTGTAGAGAAACGCTGGATGCCAAGCAGATGGTAAGCAAAATGAAGTGGGCAGCTGCTCCAATCGCTATTTCACGAACTTCAGTCGCAGACTATTTGTCACGACGCTGACGCTCGACATTGCCATCATGGCACTTGCCCACATCGGCGTAATCTGAAAGTCGACACCGAGGAGCCGCAACGCTCCTGCAGCAAGCGGAATGCTCACAATATTATATATGAACGCCCAAAAAAGATTTTGGCGTATCATGCCTACAGTTCGCTGCGATAACAAGCACGCCTCAGGTATGCGTCGGAGATCATCGCCCATCAGCGTCACCTGTGCCACATCCATTGCCACATCCGTTCCTTGCCCCATAGCTATGCTCACGTCGGCAAGGGCGAGAGCCTGCGAGTCGTTGATGCCGTCGCCTACCATTGCCACTTTCCTTCCTTGCGATTGCAGAAGACGCACAAGGTCCTCCTTGTCTTGCGGCAAGCACTGGCTTTTCCAATGAGTTATGCCCACCTTCTTGGCCCAATAGGCAGCAGCTTCTTCCTTGTCGCCACTCATCATCCACACTTCTATTCCTCTTTTCCCAAGCATTTCTATCGCTTCGGCAGCATGAGGCTTCAGCTGCTCGCGTTCCTCAAGACTTACGTCAGCCGACGACTTGAAGTCGATGTTCTTATTGGGAATAGTGAGCGTGCCAGTCTTGTCAATGACAATCGCATCAACACTGCACATCTGCTCCACGGCTGTGGCGTCCTTGACGAGGATGCCCTTTTGAGCAGCCTTGCCTATGCCCACCATAAGAGCTGTAGGCGTGGCGAGTCCCATGGCGCACGGACAGGCTATAACCATCACGGATATTGCCGACAGCAGTGCCTGCGGCAACACTGCCCATCCACCAATGGCTATCCATATAATGAAGGTAAGCACAGAAACGCCAAGCACGCACGGCACGAACACCAATGCCACCTTGTCGACAAACCTTTGCACGGGAGCCTTTGAGCCTTGCGCCTCCTGCACCATGCGAATGATGCCTGCCAACATTGTCTTCTGCCCCACTTGTTCTGCACGGAAGCGCAGCGTGCCTTCCTTCACTATTGTTCCAGCAAGCACACGCCCGCCAGTCTGCTTTGCAACTGGGAGAGGTTCTCCCGAAATCATCGACTCGTCTACGTAGCCTTCGCCGTCGGTGAGAACGCCGTCGACGGGCACTTTCTCTCCCGGACGCACCTCCACCGTGTCACCTACGGCAATGGCAGCAATGGGCACGTCCGTCACTTCACCCATATTGACGAGATGGGCTTTCTTCGGAACAAGTCCCATGAGCGAGCGTATGGCAAACGCCGTGGACTTCTTTGCACTTTCCTCAAGCACGCGCCCCGTGAGCACAAACGTTACGATCATCACCGACGCGTCATAATAGGTGTGCCACGTTATGCCACGCGCACCCCAGAAGCTCTCGCCCCAGAACGTGTTGAACACGCTGAAGGCAAACGACACTAAAGTGCTCATTGCTACAAGCGTGTCCATATTGGCCGAGCCATGAAGGAGCTGCCGCCAGGCGCTGACGTAGAACTGTCTGCCGCAATAGACCATGCTTGCCAATGCAAGGATGAGCATTGTCTGGTTGGAGGCGTCGACGCTGCCAACAGAAATCCAGCCCATACCAACAGCCATTGTCACCACTGACAGCACCCACGAGAGCACCGTGCGACGCAAGAGTAGGCGATAGTTGCTGTGCTCCACTGCGTCGACACGCGTGTCCTCGTCAATAATAAGTTCGTATCCGGCGTCATCAATGACGCGCTTCATGTCGGCAGGATTCACGACGCCTTCGTCGTATTCCACCATTGCTGTACGTCCAGGCAACGACACCGACACATTCTTTATACCTTTCATTGCGCGGAGCTTACGCTCCACATTGGCGCTACATCCTGCACACGCCATCCCTAACACGGGAAAAATCTTCTTTTCCATAGATGCAAAGTTACGCAGAATATGCGAATGGCACGTTACGTATTTTAGGATAAAGGTTATAAGATTATGTGTCTGCCGCCTTTCTCACCTTACTTCACACGCTGGCCAGCAACATTGTAGCACGTACCATTCTTCATGATGTACACGGCTCCGTCATGCAGCCATTTCTCCACGCCACGCGCAGGAGCGGCAGCATGTGTGGCAATTCCAGTGACGGCCTTGCCGGCAAGCAAAGCGTAGACATTGTCGATCTGCTCCGTAGAAGGCTCCGACGGCAAGTTGGCGATAGCCTCATTGAGAGCTGCTTTCTGTGCGGAGGTGAGCTGTGCTTCGTCAGCAAGCGTATAGAAATAGTTTTGCAGATACTGTCCGCGGTTCACCTTGCGATAGACGCCGTACTTTCCATCAGTTATCGTCTCCAGCGAGATTGGCAGGTAAATATTCTCGAAACCGTCGTAGTTGTGTTCTCCCGATCCATTAGGGAAGCTCGTGCTCACGGGGTTGGACTTCATGCCCCACTTTGTGAGAGTTTCCTCATAGAAGAAGGCTATCTTGTCGTCAGCCTGCAAGTCAAGACTGCTGTAGGCAGACGCCGTGGAACTAACCTGATAGAATCCGTCCCAGTTGTCAGCAAAAGTCTCAACATCACGGATGTCGTCGGCGTCGGCAAGTTCCTTGTAGAAGATGCCCACATTGCTGCGTGTAGTGCCTGTCGGCACCGACTGTAACACGACGTACAATTCCTTGCCATCGAGTTTGCGCTTTGCAGGCACGATGAGCATCTCGCCGTTGGTAGCGTTGGTGCTTGGACTGGCGCTCAGTCCGCTCATAGTAGCCTTGGTCTGTGCTTTCCAAGAGCCTTCACCGTTCTTTGTGTCGCTATAAGTGAAGATGTTGAGCAGTCGGCCGCCGCTCGTGCGGCTCGTGATAACCACTCTGCCGTCGGGCAGTTCCTCACACTTTGGCTCGTCTCCGTTGGGCACGGGCAGGGCGTTCTCTCCGCCAAGCGCTTTCCATGTGCGTCCGAAGTCATCGGAATATATAACGCGGTTGCCGTTGGGTCGGGCGGCAAGGGCAGCATACAGACGATAGTACTTGCCTTCCTTCACTATGCGGCTCTGGAATATCTTTCCTCCGCCGACAAACGCTGCCTGAAGGGCGTTGCCATTGTCGAAGAGGCTGTAAATAGCCTCCGTCTGATTTTCAGGCGTCTGCCATGTAAGACCTCCATTGGTGCTGCGTATGGCTGCAATGATGTTTGGATTGCTGCGGTTAGTGTATGAACTGGTGAACAGCGTGCATCCGCCGACAGCCATGATGAGCACTTCGTCGCTCTCCCGGTCCATCACCACGGCTGGGTCGCCGTAGGCTGCTTCCATGGGGTTGGTCTTGTTGTTGATAAGCTCAGCGTTGCCAACAGCCACGTCAATGTCGCCGTCGGTCCATGTCTTACCGTTGTCGGTGCTTATCTTCGCCACGCAGTCCACCTGACCGTAACCAGGGTCCGTGCCACACACGAGGCGTGCTGCGCTTGCTATGAGTCGTCCGTCCTTTCCGCAGGATATGCCCGGAATGCGATAAGGAGGAATGTTTATGCTTCCTGCCAGCGTGCTGAACAACGTTTGCCGTGTCTGCTCGCTTTCCTCCTCAACGGGAATCAGCTCGAGAGATGTGGAGAGCGACGTGTTGAAAGAGAAGGTGCCACGGTCGACGTACACCCAATAGTTGCCGTTCTTCAGCTTCACCTTGTTGCCTTCTGCGCTCACAACCTGATACTTGTTGGATGTCGTCTGGTCGACGAACATTTGATTGTTGTGGTCGGGTCCGATGTTGTTGTTGCGTCCCTTAAGTTTTATGGTGCAACCATCTTTTGTACCGTCAATTTGGAAGAGGTCGTAGGTGGTTTGCGTGCTTATCTCCGTTGACCACTGCGTGAGGTTGGCCTGCGACTTGGCATACTTCTCGCCCACCTTTATCTTATAGTAGCCAGAAAAGGTATTATTGGGTATATCCACCTCACGCCCGTTGAGGAATGCCTCAATGCGGTTCACGATTGCGGCGCAATCCGTGCCGACGATGGCTGTTGTCTGACATTCAGCGAGCAGCGTATTGAGCTTCTTGAGCCATTTGCTGTCGTTTTTGTTCTCTTCTTTCAGTAACTGTATTTTCTCATATTGGTGTATGCCCTCCACAAGGCGCTCGAAGCGCACCGACGAACGAAGTCCTGGGTAGTAGCAATAGGTGTCGCCACTACCGAAGAGACGGAAGCGCGAATCGGTGAGCGGATGCTCGTCCCAGTTTATCCACGACCAGTGAAGGAAGCCGTCGAGTCCGTTGGCTGCCGCGTGCAGCGGCAGGAATGTGGCTTCAGCAGGAAGGGAGTTGGTGTAGATGTTGGGCTCATTGTCGGCACAACTTACGTAGAACGTGGTGGGCATGTGGTGCTCCTTGCGGTAGTTGCGCTGAGTCTCCGTCATGTTCGCCACCTCTTTCGGAGCGAGACTATAGTCATAGAGTTTGTCGCCAAGTGTCGAATGGTAGTTGCCGGCAAGCGCCATCTTGAATCCCTTTGCGTTGGCTATGGCATAGGCGTTCTGCATGTCGTTGGCGTCGCGCTCGTCCATGGCGATGCAGGTTTTGTCGAACCATCCCTTCTTCTGCAGATGCTGCTTGAAGGCTTCGAGGAAGTTGTTCCATATCTCACGGTAGTCGGCAGAGCCGGTAGAGGTCTTCACGCTCACCTCCTTGCCCTGTTCCTCATCGTAGTAGTTGAACGTCATGTCCCATGGAACCATAGAGTAGCAGTTTATCTGCTCCGAGATGCCACACTCCTCACACAGTTCTACGTATCGGTCGAAGACGTCGTAGTCGTAAGTCCATGTGCCGTCGGCCTTACGTGTTGATTTCACCATGGCATCGAACTTGTCGTGCGACTGCACTCCCCACGGCTCGTAGAACATTATCGTGCTCACCACCTTCTGTCCTGCCTTACCGAGTTCTTTGAGATATGGGCGCAGGGCGTCGATGTGTTCCTGGCTCCAACGTGCCACGTCGTAGTAGCGGCTCACGGAATAGGGCTGCTGCCAGAGGTCGAGATGGAAGGTTTGCTTGTCGGGAGTAGGCAGGATGCGGTCTACTACGTTTATGGTAAGCTGCAGGGTTTTCACGACGTTGTCTTTCTCATCCACCACCTGCAACATAACTTTCTGCTCTCCTGCCGCCATCGTGCGCGGCACCTCAATGCTGCACCACACGGGGCGCGTCTGGCAGGCAGGCACGTCATGTGCCTTATCCTGATCGATGACGTCGGGCGAGAGCCATTGCTGGAGCGTCATGTCATGGTCGCCGCAATTGGTCTTGTCGTCGGTTATAACGTAATTGATGAAGCGTGCTTTACACCAGTCGACGGTCTGCTGGTTCTGGTCGACGAAACGCACGCGCATCTTGCCTTGGTCACTGTTGCTGAAGAGCACGGCCTCCATGTTGGCTCTCTCGCCCCGCCATGCCCAGATGGCTGTGTCGGCTGCTCCGCTCACGTCGGGTACGCGATGGCGCATATAATGCTCGTCGCGGCTTGCCCAAGATGCGTGCAAGCCTGCCTCAAGTGCTTTCCACTCACCGGATGGTGCCACGTCGCCAACACTCGGCTCAGTGTAGTCGTCGATAGGATACTTGTCTGCCCAGGCAACTATCGTCGCCATCAACATTGTTGTCAAAAAGAATAAGATTTTCCTCATTTCGATTGTCTTTGGTTATTACATCGCAAATTTAAGGAAAAAGGATGAAAATACAAATATAATAAGGTAGGAAAATACCAATTTTATTTGGCAGGTCTATCAATCTTTATTAACTTTGTCTATTATGACCTCACAATCCAATCCGAACAACATCTCCTACACTGCCGACTGCGCCGTGTCGTTCTACGACCAACTGGAGGACGTAGCCCGCTCCGATTGGAGCATAAGGGAGAAGTATCTCGTGCTGCGCGACATTTTCAAGCGCGTAGTAAACCAGGGTATTGCGCTGAGCAGCATCAACTTCATCGGAATGTTCGCCAAGCTCGACTATCTCATAAAGCAGCACAACATTCCGTCCGATGTCGCCATAATCATCCACGACACACGGAAGGGACTCAACGGCATACATGGCACTTCCGACCACGACCTTGACATCTCGCTGCCTTACGACATTATGGGCACGGCGCTTCTCGTGGAGCACACGGGGGGCGGCGTGCCCGTTCCCCCTGCCCTCTCCGCTCTCTTTCCGAAGAAGGAGCGCAAACGCGCGTGGAGCAAGTTCGACGTCAACTTGCTGCGCTGCATTGTCGTCGCCTGGGACGACGACTACATCTACGCCACGGAGGAACAGAATCTCTCGAAACTGAAAATTTGCTACTCACCGCAAAACCACTACCTCTCCCACAACGGCAAGGGCGACTGGTCATATCTGAAGCAAATCATGCGCAAAGACGCTCAACTCAATCTTGTACGCATCCGTATGGAGGAGGACGTGTGTATGCCGGAGCTTATCATCTATGAGCCCGACTATCTCATTGACATCACTACCATCGCCTCTTGCTTCGAGACTTACGCTGAGTCGCCTTTCGTCAACGCTGTCAACAAGCTGAAGCCGCAAGCCAACACCTTACACATACATCTCGGAAATCTCGCGGGACGCTTCCTCGACGACATTGTACACGATCGCAAGCAGTCGTTCAACGAGAGCGTAATGGATTTTTTCAAAGCCAACGCCATCAGCCTCACGTCGTGCGACGACATGAACGACAGGCAACTTGTCACTCGTTTCTATCAAGATGCCCGTACACAGAGGAGTAACATACAAAAGCTCATCGGCGAGGACTTGCCGAAGGCCATCAACGAGTACGATCCGAAAGCGGTCGTGCTGGAACCTACGTTCTTCAGCGAAGTACTCGGAATTCAGGGGCGTCTCGACTTTCTCCTCGACAAGAGCGGCAACGCCACCATTATCGAGCAAAAGTCGGGCAAAGGGGCATTCGTGCCTTTCAGCCAGCAAGGAATGTCTGCCCTTGGCGACAAATCCTTACACAATGCCAACCAACCTGAACCTCAGGAGAAGCATCTCGTGCAGCTCTCACTCTATCGTGCCCTGTTCAACTACGAATTCAACAAACGCTCCGACCAGCTACGCCATTTCATGCTGCTCTATTCGAAATACAGCAATGGATTGGTGTCAATAGCGAGTCTGCCGGAACTTACTCTGCGCGCTATACGTATGCGCAATCTGCTAACGTGGTGCGAAATGAGCTACACGGAGGACGGACTTGGCGTACTCGCACGCCTCACGCCGGAGATGCTCAACCGCAAAGGCTCTACGGGCCGACTGTGGAACGAGTGGACACGTCCGGAGCTGGAGCGTCTGCTTGAGCCTATCCACAAAGCGTCGCCACTTGAACTTGCATATTACCTGCGCTTCATGAAATTTATCGAGAAGGAGCATCTCCTCTCCAAGGTGGGCAACAAGACGAAGGACGACAGCGGCTTTGCCGCCATCTGGCTCGACACGCTGGAGGACAAGCGTGCTGCCGGCAACATCTATGAAAATCTATCCATCGCCTCGTTTGGCATAAGGGATGGCATGGTGGAGAGTCTCCGGCTGACGTTCGCCGACGACATTGGCTACGGACTGCCGACCGATACATCCAACTTCCGCAAGGGCGACATCGTCATTCTCTATCCCTACAAGGAGGGGCAGGTGCCAAACGCCTGCGCACAGATGGTGAACCGCGCTTCTATCAAGGACATCACGCCGGAGGGCATCGAGGTGGTGCTGCGCAATTCGCAGACCGACAAGCAGGTGTTCGACTCTCCCGACGGCACGTTCTGGGCTATCGAGCACGACATGTTCGAATCGTCGTCGCGCGCGCTCTACAGCGGTATGCACAGTTTTCTCTCGGCATCGAAAGCTCGCCGCGACCTCCTGCTCTGCCAGCGCCAGCCTGCCATAGACGAGCATGTACACATGCGCGGCGACTACGGGCGATTCAACACTCTCGTGGAGAGGGCGAAGCAGTCGCGCGACCTCTTCCTTGTCATCGGTCCTCCGGGCACCGGAAAGACGTCGTTTGGCTTGCTCAACATTCTCAAGGAGGAGCTAACGGATTCCCATTCCAACGTCATCCTGCTTTCCTTCACCAACCGCGCCGTCGACGAGATTTGCTCCAAACTCGTCGAGAGCGACATCGACTTTCTGCGCATCGGCTCCGAACTGGCTTGTGAGGAGGCTTATCACGACCACCTGCTTGCCCGCCGCGTGGAGCAATGCCGCACGAGCCGAGAGGTGAGGAACATCATCGACGGTACGCGTGTATTCTGCGCCACCACCGCCGCTCTCAATTCCAACATCGGCATCTTCAAGATTAAGCATTTCGACCTCGCTGTCATCGACGAGTCGTCGCAGATTCTGGAGCCTCATCTCATCGGACTGCTCAGCGCGCAGTCGGGCGGTCGCGACGCCATCGGCCGCTTCGTGCTCATCGGCGACCACAAGCAGCTGCCTGCCGTCGTGCAGCAGACACCGGAAGAGTCGCGCGTCGACGAGCCGGAGCTTCACGCCATCGGACTCACCGACTGCCGCATGTCGCTCTTTGAGCGCCTTCTCGCCGGTTTCAAAACACCACAAGGCTACGACCCACGTTACGTCTATATGCTTACACGCCAGGGACGTATGCACCAGTCTATTGCCGAATTTCCCAACCTCGCCTTCTACGGCAACCGCCTCGAGGTTGTGCCATTGAGCCATCAGATGCTGCCTTGCAGCCCTTCATGCTCGACGAACGGCATCGCTCAGTTGCTCTCCTCGCGGCGTCTCGCCTTCGTGGCTTCTGCCAAGCCTCGCACTTCGGCGTCTGTAAAGACCAACCTGGTTGAGGCGGAGATGATCGCCGCCACGGTGGTGGAGGTCTACAGGCTGACAAAGGATCATTTCGACACGTGCCAGACGGTGGGCGTCATCGTGCCCTACCGCAACCAGATTGCCACCATACGCTCCGCCATCGACCGCTCGGGCGTCGGCGTCCTCCACGACATCACTATCGACACCGTAGAACGCTATCAGGGCAGTCAGCGCGACTACATTGTCTATGGCTTCACCGTGCAGCAGCCCAATCAGCTCAACTTCCTTACAAACAATGTCTTTGAGGAGGACGGCATGGTCATCGACCGTAAGCTGAACGTTGCCATGACACGTGCACGGCTACATCTCATGATGGTGGGCAACCCCGATATTCTGCGCGAGAACTTCACGTTCTACAAACTTCTTGAATATACGAAGGCGAAGGGGGGCTATCTTGACGTGCCATTTGAGCGCTACTGCTCTGGCGACTTCTCGCTCGATGAGCTTGAAGTTGCCATGCCCGACTGTCATGCACTCACCTCCGAGCATCATACCCCTACTCCGTCTGCCGCTCCCGATGACGTGCTCTTCGGCAACAACCGCGATGCCAACCTTGTGTTCATCAACTACGGTCGCCACGACTTCTCACATGGGATGATGGTGTACAGCAAGATTGAGCAGCGTGCCGTAATGCTTTCAGCCGAGCTGCAAGTGGAAATCTACTGCCACTACCTCATGCCACAATACATAGCCGAGGCGAAAGCGTTCTATCTTTCCCACATGCCATCCCTTCTCCCTCTTGCCCTCAAGCACGAGGGCAGAATACGCATGGTTGACTTCGGATGCGGTCCTGCCACCTGCGCCCTCGCCTTGAGCGACATTCTCCTCTCTGCCGAAACGACAACGAGCGCCGGCGATAACCGGATGACGGGAGAAGATGTTCGGACTATTGGTTGGTCTGACGCTGAGAATGGAGTCAGCCGCTGCCAGTTAAGCCTCGACTATATCGGCATCGACCCGTCCGAGCATATGCTCCAAAAAGCCGCTGCTCTCTTGGAGTCTGTCTCCCCCAGCAACACAACCTGGCATTTCTCCACCTCCCTAACTGGGAGAGGGGGCGCCCTCGCCCCCGACAAAGAAGCCCTCGCCCCCGACAAAGAAGCCCTCGCCCCCGACAAAGGCACCCTCGTCCCCGACAAAGGCACCCTCGCCCCCGACAAAGAAGCCCTCGTCCTCTTCAATTTCTCCCACGTCTTCGAGTGTATCGACGTAGCTGCAGCAGAAGAGCTTGCCACGAAACTGAACGCTCTGTCGCACGCCGACAAGCGCAACGAATATCTCGCTTTGGTACTTCAGTCCGACAGCGACAGCCGACTGCGTTCCTACGAGGTGTTCAAGAAGACTTCTGACATGCAAATATTGTCAACCCCGAATGTCTGACATGAAGACAGGCTTTCTTGACACGAAAACAATAAGACATAACCCAAAAGCCAATCACATAACTGGGAGAGGGGGCGCCCTCGCCCCCGACATAAACAAAAAAGCCATTCTCATATCGGGGGCGAGGGCGCCCCCTCTCCCAGTTATTGCTTCATCCTTGCTCCTTACAGATTTTTACACTAATGCCTCATACTTCACTTATACCACCAAAGCACACATCTTCCACGACCACAACACGCATCTTCCACAGCCGTGACACACATCTTCCACGACCGCGACACGCATCTTCCACAGCCGTGACAAGCAAAGAATTGAAGCGCTTTATCAAGAGCAAACAATATCATCCGGAAATTGAAATGATGCCGTGACAAATAGCAGTTTCATCCGTGGCGGAGGTCTCCGGCCTCCGCTGCATACAACCACTATAAGCAACCGGATAATATAGTCGCTACTTGCTGCGGAGGCCGGAGACCTCCGCCACGGATAAAACACATTCTCCGTTTGAACAGCAGAATCTTCCCTTTATTTCTCACTCCATATTCCGTATTAACCCAAAACTCATTACAGTTAGTACTCAATCATAATTACGAGATTGCGAGCAAGTCTTTTTCCCTTATCTTCATCATTTTCCCATAAGTGCCAAAGAATAATTGAAAAAAAATGTGTAACTTCGCACTTGTATGATAGACCGCGCAACGATAGACAGAATAAACGACGCCGCCAACATTGTAGAGGTGGTGTCGGAGTTTGTGACGCTCCGCAAGAGCGGCAGCAACTATAAGGGGTTGTGCCCGTTCCACGACGAGAAGACCCCGTCGTTCTACGTGTCGCCGGCACGCGGCATGTGCCACTGCTTCGGATGTGGCAAGGGAGGCACGCCCGTCGGCTTCATAATGGAGCACGAACAGATGACTTATCCAGAGGCGCTCCGCTGGCTCGCACGCAAGTACCACATCGAGATTAAGGAACGCGAACTCTCCGACGAGGAGAAACGGGAGCAGAGCGAAAGAGAGAGTATGTTCATCATGAACGAGTGGGCAGCGCAGTATTTCCAGCAGCTCATTCACGACACGCCAGACGGCGTCGCCATCGGTATGCAGTACTTCCGCAGCCGAGGCTTCCGCGACGACATCATAAACAAATTCCAGCTTGGCTACGACTCCGCCGACCGCCACGCACTCGCCGCCGAGGCTCGTCGCAAGGGCTATAAGGAAGAGTTTCTGCTCAAGACGGGCATCTGCTACCGCAACGACCGCGGAGAGCTGATCGACCGCTACGCCGGACGCGTGATATTCCCATGGATTGGCATCAGCGGCAAGACTGTAGGCTTCGGCGGACGACTCCTCGACTCGCGCACAAAGGGCGTCAACCAAAAGTATGTCAACTCTCCCGACTCGGAAATCTACCACAAGGACCGCGAACTCTACGGTATCTACCAAGCGAAGAAGGCCATTGCCAAGGAAGACCGCGTCTTCATGGTGGAGGGCTACACTGACGTGCTCTCCATGCACCAATGTGGCATAGAGAACGTGGTGGCAAACTCGGGCACGGCGCTCTCTATCCATCAGATTCACATTCTCCATCGCTTCACGTCGAACATCACGCTCCTCTACGATGGCGACGCGGCGGGCATTCACGCCGCTCTGCGAGGCACCGACATGCTCCTTCAAGAGGGCATGAACCTCAAGGTGCTCCTGCTGCCCGACGGAGACGACCCCGACTCGTTCGCACGCAAACACAGCGCCGCCGACTTCCGAAAATACATCGACGACCACCAAACGGACTTCATACAGTTTAAGACCGACCTGCTCCTCAGCAACGAGCGCGACCCTCTGAAGCGTTCCGAGGCCATCAACTCCATCATCCAGAGCATATCCTTCGTCAACAACCCCATACTGCGCGACACGTACATACACGAATGCTCGGTGCGCATGGGACTCAACGAGGCGACGCTCATCAACTCGCTCAACGGATTCATCCGCAGCAACCGGGAGCAACGCTCCGGCGACGCAGCGCAGGCTCAACAGCAACGCATCGCCGCACAGCAGCAGATTGCCCACACAGCCACGCCGCTACAGCAGGCATCAAAGGTGGAACGGATGCTCGCACAACTCATCATTCGCAACGGCAACGACATAATATATAATAATGTAGAGACTGACGAGGGCAAGACCGTGAATCTCAACGTGGCACAATACATCGCCTACAACCTCGGCGTGGACGGACTCGCCTTCAGCAATCCAACCTACTCGCGTATTCTCGACGAGGCTGTGGCGCACAGCGACGACTCCGGATTCCAGTCTGAACAGTTCTTCCTCCACAATCCCGACATTGACATCTCACGCGCCGCAGCAGAGCTTTGCGTCGACCGCTACCAGCTTCTCGAAGAGCAGCGGGCTGACGACAGCGAGCCGAAGAACGCTGACGAGAAACGCATCGAAGAGGAGAACCGCACGGAGGCTCTGCGACAGCAGACCGAACACCTGCTCAACGACTTCCGCATGGACTATCTTGAGCAACGCCTAAAAACCATACAGAACGAGATTTCAAAGGCTACCGACGACCCCGAACGCCTCACGAAGCTCATGGAAGAATACAAAACTGCCCACGAAATGCGATCCAAACTGGCACGCCTGCTGGGCAACAACATCATAGCATAAAACAAAAAACGACACCTTCTTATATATGTACTACATCGAGAAAACGCTTGAAATATCAGCATGCCACCGACTTTCTCTCTCCTACGAGAGCAAATGCCAAAACCTCCATGGCCACAACTGGATTATCACCGTCTTCTGCCGCTCAAGGGAGCTTAACGAGGATGGAATGGTGGTGGACTTCACTCATGTCAAACGCCTTGTGCAGGACAAGCTCGACCATGCAAATCTCAATGAGGTGCTGCCTTTCAACCCTACAGCGGAGAACATCGCACGATGGGTGACGGAACAGATTCCTCATTGCTACCGCTGCACAGTGCAGGAGAGCGAGGGCAACAAGGCTACCTACGAGGTGGACTAACCCTTCTCCCACGCCACTAACGACTGATATCTTGCACAAAACCATCATCAAATGAAAAGAGTCAACGACATTTTCTATTCCCTCCAAGGCGAGGGACGCAACACGGGCAGAGCGGCTGTCTTCGTGCGCTTCGCAGGATGCAATCTCCACTGCGACTTCTGCGACACAGATTTCTCCTCCTATGAGCTGCTAAGCGACGACGACATTCTACAGCGAATAAAGGCGTTTCCCACACGCTTCGTCGTGCTGACCGGTGGCGAGCCATCGCTGCAAGTGGACGAAGCCTTCCTCCGCCTGCTCCATGAGCACGGCTACGAGATTGCCATGGAGACCAACGGCACTCATCCCATTGCCTCAGGCGTCGACTGGATTACGTGCTCGCCGAAGGGCACTACTGTCATCTCGCGTTGCAATGAGCTGAAGTGTATATTCGAGGAAAACACAGCAACGCCCGACGACCATGGCTTGCAAGCCGACTTCCGCTATCTGCAACCCTGCGACGTGGGCGACGAGACACGCAACGCGCGCATACGCAAAGCTTGTCTCGACTATATCCTCACTCACCCCGAATGGCGTCTGTCGCTACAGACGCACAAACTCGCTGGCTTCAAATAGGAAACCTGCGACACCAGAAAAAACCGACAACCAATGTTCTACATCCACTGGATATTCATCCTGGCATACGTCATCATTATTGTGAGCACAATGCTGACAGTGTTGCTCGACAACCGCCAACCGGCTAAGACTATAGCCTGGGTGATGGTGCTGCTGTTCCTGCCCGTTGTCGGCATCGTACTCTACGTCTTCTTCGGACAGAACACAAGGAAGATGGTGTTCATCTCGCAACGCTCGCTCGACCAACTCTCGAAGCGCTCCATGCTGGAGTTTGTGGAGCAACGCCAACTGCGCCTGCCCGACAGCTACCGGTCGCTCATCAAGCTCTTCACCAACCAAAGTCTTGCCCTGCCCTTCAAGGACAACGAGACGGAGTTCTACACCGACGGCTACCAATTCTTCACCGCCTTGCTGCGCTCCATAGCAAGCGCACGACAGCACATCCACATCGACACCTACATCATCGCCGACGACCCTCTCGGACGACTCGTAGCCGACGCGCTCATCGACAAGGCGCGTGAGGGCGTGGAGGTGCGACTAATCTACGACGACGTAGGCTGTTGGCGCGTGCCACGCGCCTTCTTCGAACGCATGAGGCGCGCCGGCATCGAAGCAACAGCGTTCATGCCAGTAAAATTCCCTGCCTTCACGAGCAAAGTAAACTACCGCAACCACCGCAAGGTGTGCGTCATAGACGGCACAGAGGCATTCGTAGGGGGCATGAATATCGCCCTGCGCTACGTGAAGGGCATCTATGGCGGACAACTACCGTGGCGCGACACGCAGATGCGCATACGGGGCGGAGCCGTGTATGCCTTGCAGCGCACGTTCCTCGTCGACTGGTACTTCGTCGACCGCACGCTCATCACAAGCCGGAAATACTATCCTCCCATGCCTTGGCACATCGACAACAACTGCATCATGCAGGTTGTGACAAGCAGTCCGGTGGCAAGCTGGCCCGACATCATGCAGGGCTACGTGCGCGTTTTGCTTGAAGCAAAGAATTATGTCTACATGGAGACACCTTATTTCCTGCCCACAGAGCCAGTGCTCTTTGCCATGCGCACAGCGGCTCTTGCCGGTGTCGACGTGAGACTGATGCTGCCGCGCCACAGCGACTCACGCCTGCTGGAGATTTCATCCATGTCGTACGTGGCGGAAATTATTGAGGCTGGCGTGAAGATAAAGCTCTACAAGGCGGGATTCAACCATAGCAAACTGCTTGTGGCAGACGATTCGATGTGCTCCTGCGGCTCCACAAACATCGACTTCCGCAGCTTCGAGAACAACTTCGAGGCGAATGTCTTCATCTACGACCGCTCCACAAGTCTCCGCTTAAAGTCAATATATCTCGCCGACGAAGCACAAAGCGTCGACTTCAATTCCATGGAGTCTGGCAGCAAGCGCCCGTTCATGCACCGCGCTGCCGAGTCGTTCGTCCGCCTCTTCTCTCCCCTTCTGTAGGAAATTGTTTGAAAGTCCTATATCAGTCAATCCCTAAGTGGCGCTGGACGCTAACTCTTTTCTTTATAAAAATTTCGGATTTAAACAAAAAGAGGAGTGTACAATATCTACACTCCTCTTTACTTTCGTAACCCCAAATGGGTTATAAGTGATCCCGGTGGGATTCAAACCCACGACCTTCAGAACCGGAATCTGACGCTCTATTCAGCTAAGCTACAGGACCCTTCAACGCCCACACCTCAAATAGAAGCACCGCGTTACTGTCTGCAAAATTAATAAAATAGTTTTACAAAAACGAATTTCTTTGTCTTTTTAAGAGCTAAACTCTTCATTGCAGGAGAATTATTGAACATTTTCAAACTTTTTCGGAATTTTTTACAAAAAAGTTGCACATTATAAAAAAAAATTAATACATTTGCAATCGATAAAGAAAACCTTAACTCTAATCAGATAGAGAACGATTTACTATTATAACCATTTTAATAACAAAAAACCTACATTCATGGAAAAAGGAAAGAAGTCTTTGCTTCCCATCTTGACGAAACAGTTGGTTGTTTCTTTGATGATGGGTGGCGGCATGATGCTTTGCGCAACAAACGCATCAGCAGCAGACGAACTGTCGCGTGCCATCAACAGCGCGACACAAAATCCGCAAAAGTCACAGGTAACCGGACGCGTTGTTGACGCTCAAGGCGAACCTCTCATCGGCGTTAGCGTTGTCGAGAAGGGCAACCGCAGTAATGGCGCTGTTACAGATGTGAACGGAAATTTCACTATCAATATTTCTCCGAATTCTTCAATCGTAGTTTCTTACGTTGGATACAGCAACCAGGAAATCAGCGTGGGCGGCAAGAAGAACATCGCAGTGACCCTCAAGGAGGACGCCGAGATGCTCAACGACGTCGTAGTAATCGGTTACGGTACAGTGAAGAAAGCCGACCTCGCCGGTTCTGTGTCTGTCATGGACAGCAAGTCGTTTAAGGACCAGCCTGTTGCACGTGTTGAAGACGCCCTCAACGGACGTATGTCTGGTGTGCAGGTGATGTCATCAGGTGTACCTGGAGGTTCTATGAAGATCCGTGTGCGCGGCACAAGCTCCGTACACAAATCGAACGACCCGCTCTATGTTGTCGACGGAATCGTTCGCCAGACTGGTCTTGAGGGTATCAACCCTGAAGATATCCAGAGCATTCAGGTGCTGAAGGACGCTTCCTCAACGGCTATCTACGGCTCACGTGGCGCCAACGGCGTTGTGATGGTGCAGACAAAGACCGGTAAGGCAGGCGCTTTGCAGGTGACATTCGACGCCAATGTAGGCTTCTCCAATGCCTACCACGTGCCTGAGGCTATGGGCACAAAGGAATATGCCAAGGCTTTGGTTGACTACAAGGGTGCCGACGCCTCTGCACTTGCAGGCTATCTCGACGGCTCTAACCCCGGCATCGACTGGATGGACCAGTTGCTCCACACGGGTGTGACACAGAACTATAAGTTGGCTATCTCAAAGGGCAACGAGAGCACACAGACGTATTTCTCTGCCAACTATATGGACCAGACGGGCGTTATTAAAGACACAAAGTCCAAGCGCTACGCCGTAAAGTTCAATATCCACAACAAACTCTTCAAATGGCTTGAGCTTACTGCCGATGCCAACCTCTCACGCACGGAGAACAGCGGTGCTGCCGGCTTCGCACAGAACCAGTCCAACCCGATATGGGTGGGCTTGAACTACTCTCCAACAATGGATATGTACACGGAGCAAGGCAACTACAACAAGGACACATACAATAATATCCAAGCCAACCCTTACGGTCTTATACATGAGAACCAGAGCGACCGCAACCGTACGATGGTAACGGGCCACGTTGACTTGAAGTTCAACATCCTCCCCGGACTTACCTTCACCACAACCAACGGTGTCGACTACAACGACTACAAGTGGTACACTCTTACATCAAAGAAGATTTACGGTACTACAAACATGACCAACAACAACGCTGAGGTCATGGCTCTCCAGTCTACCAACAACCTTACATATACAGGCAAGTGGGGCGAGCACAACCTTGTTGCAACTGGCGTATGGGAAGCAACAAGCAACGAGACACGCTCCATGGGCATCACGGGTAATAACCTTGGTCAGGAGTCGCTCGGCTACTGGAACGTGAAGAATGCTGCCTCACGCGAGGCAAGCAACGGCTACAGCAAGTGGACAATGCTCTCTGGCGTTGCTCGCGTAATGTACAACTATGCCGACCGCTACATGCTCACCGGTACGCTGCGTGCCGATGGTTCGAGCCGCTTCACCAACAAGAAGTGGGGATGGTTCCCGTCTATCGCCGGCGCATGGACTGTTTCTAACGAAAAATTCTGGGAGCCTGTTGCAAACGTGGTTGACTATTTCAAGATTCGTGCAAGCTATGGTATCATCGGCAACCAGGACATCACTCCGTTCTCTACTCTTGCAAGCCTTTCATCCACATCGTTCAACTACGGCACCAACACCAACTACACCGGTTATTGGGCTGGCGGTATCGCAACACCTGACCTGACTTGGGAGAAGGTTCATCAGTTCGACCTCGGATTCGACCTCGGATTCCTCCACAACCGCTTGAGCCTCGGCGTTGACCTCTTCTGGAAGAATACTACTGACGCATTGCTTAAACAGAACACAACAAGCTATCTTGGCAATGTAAGCTATTGGACAAATGCAGGCGAAGTGAGCAACAAGGGTGTTGACGTGTCCTTGACTGCACAGATTCTCCAGTCAAAGAATCTCCAGTGGTCATCTACACTCAACCTCAGCTACATCAAGAATGAAGTTACGAAACTCACCGCACAGGATCCACGCCTCTACGGCACAAGCCCGTCACCAGGCACCGTTGATCCGTGTACTATCATCACCGAGGGTGAGGCCATCGGCACATTCTACGGCTTCAAATGGGCAGGCCTGCAGCAGAACGCTAATGGCGAGTGGATCGACACCTACTACACGAAGGACGGCAGCATAACAGCTACTCCTAACGCATCTACCGACCGTTTCGTTCTTGGCAAGTCGAATCCGAGCGTAACTCTAGGCTGGAACAACTCCATCAACTACAAGAACTGGGAGTTCAACATGTTCTGCAACGCCGCTTTCGGAGCTAAGCGCCTCAACCTCGTGCGCTACGCTATGAACTCGTCTGTAGGCGCATCCATGTTCGTAACCGACAAGGACTACTTCTCAAACATCGGCAAGACTATGCCTACACTCAATGCTGAGAACAAGACCTACGGCAACTCCGACAAGTGGCTTGAGAACGCCAACTACTTCCGCTGTGAGAACATCAGCGTGGCTTACACATTCCCGCGCTCTATGACGAAGTTCGCTGACATCCGTCTCTCTCTGTCGGCACAGAACCTCTTCACAATCACAAACTACAAGGGTATGGACCCGGCAGGTGCCTCATTCTCCGAGAACAGTGTCGACTTAGACAACGGTATCGACATGGGCGCTTATCCTAACCCACGCACATTCACAGTCGGTGTACGCTTGAACTTCTAAACCCAATCTATTAATTTTCAATACAAAGAAACAATATGAATACTAAAATATTATTCAGTTGTCTGTTTGCCGCTTCGATGCTCACAACCACTACATCTTGTAGCGACTTCCTCACAGAAGACCCCAAGGGACAGATGGCGCAGGACAACTTCTTCACTTGCCAAGCCGACCTTGACGCAAGCTTGAACACTCTCTACGAGAAACTCAACCAGACACAGTCGTGGACCAACCCTATGTACCCACAGTGGCAGGGCGACGACATGACAGCCAACCCTGGCTCCAACAAGCAGGCTGTTGCAGCACTCGACGGCTTCAGCTCTGACGGTGCCAACAAAGGTGTGACTGACGCATGGAACCTGCACTATGCCCTCGTAAAGGCTGCCAACTTCATTCTTGAAGGCGCACAGAAGACTCCTGTTTCACAGGAAGAAATCAACATCGCCCTCGGCAACGCCCACTACTGGCGTGCATACGCTTACTTCTATCTCGTGCGCGTATTTGGTCCGCTGCCTATCATCACGGCAAATGACGCCTCGCTCACCGACATATCTCCCTCAAGCGTAGCTGATGTCTACAATCTGATAGTGGATGACCTCAAAAAGGCTGAGCAAATGCTCCCCACTTCCTATTCTACCGCTCCACGCAATCATGACGGCATCGATGCATGGGTGACAAAGCAGGCAACACAGGCTACTCTCTCTGCTGTCTACATGGCTATGGCTGGCTATCCGCTCAACAAGGGCACGGAGTACTACCAGCTCGCAGCACAGAAGGCAAAGGAAGTGATCGACAACAACAACTCTTACGGCTTCTATCTTGACAATGACTGGAGCCACGTCTACTCCATCGCACACAACTACAACAAGGAAACACTCGTCGGCATCGACAACAACTGGAACAATGGTTCATGGGATCACGACTCTGAGCTTACTTCCTGCAACCGCTTCGAGGGTCTCGGCGATGGTGGCTGGGGCGACTCTTGGGGTGAGATTGCCTTCTGGAAGCGCTATCCAGCAGGTCCTCGCAAGGACGCCATCTATGCTCCTAAGGTTACATTCCAGAAGGGCACGAAGATTTACCGCGTCTGCGACTGGTGGGAAACTGCAGCCGAGGACATCTGGGAGGCAGTGGACATCAAGAACAATCCAACGGATAAGCCAGATGAATACGCTAAGGAAATCGCTGATCTCGACAAGAAGGTTGCTGAAGACATCGACGCAAAGGACAACACGCACAACTACAGAAAGGTCAGTGAAGGTAATTACGAGCATCGTACATTCAGAAAGGGCGACCGCTATGTTGCCGCTTTCCACCCGATGTTCAGTGTCTACACTACCAACTGCGACCCGAACAACTCCAACATTGAGCTTTCGCAGCCCTACAACTATTTGCAGCCTAACTACACCAACATGACTGACGGACGCCGCCACCGCCTCATCCGCTACTCTGAGGTGCTGCTGTGGTACGCAGAGAGTGCTGCCCGCTCAGGTGGCGATCTCTCAAAGGCTAAGGAGTATCTGAAGGAAGTACGCAAGCGTGCCGTAACCGACTGGCAGAACGTCACTCTCTCTGACGGAACAACAGTATCTATCGACGCTATGTCTGCTGACCAGCTCGCCGAGGCTTGCTACATCGAGCACGGATGGGAGGTTGCAGGTCAGTGGACACAGATGGTTACACGCCGTGCCGACGAGCTCCGTATGAACGAGTTGAAGAAGAACTTCGACTATCGCGTAGCCAACCCGGAAATCGTAGTGGCAAAGGATGCCAACGGCAACGACATCAAGGCTAAGGAGAGCGTGAGCGTCGTGAACTCCACATGGCAGGGCGACAACTCCATCTATTGTCCTTACCCGACATCTGATGTTGACAAGAACCCGAACTTGAAGAGATAAAGAAAGAAGGAGAACCCTAACTTTAAGAGATAAAGAAAGAAGGGGTGGTTCCTTACAATAAGGAGGTAAAGCAAGTAAACTTTGCTCTACCTCCTTTTTTCTTATTCCTTATCCATGAATTTAACGGAAAGACCTTTCTTGTTGCTACACGCAAAGCACATGGAACAAAAAAAACAAATAGGGTTATTCGTAGAGGATGTGACAAAAACAAATTTATCGGAAGTTAAAAAGAAGTTTAACACCCCAGAAAGGGCAACAGCCTACCTTAAAATCACTATATGCTTTTATACTCGGAACGGCGGACTCCCGTCCGATGGACAAAAGCCTACCCTAAAATCACTATATGCTTTTACCCTTTAAGGCGTTATGCTTTTTAACCCGCTATAAAGGATATGTCAAAACTCTCAAATAGGGATTATCCGTAGCGGAGATGTACCTTTCTTTTGATACACACTCTTCGCCCTCGTCAGAAATTTTCTGACAATAGTAAATCCTTCATCGACATTGAATGACTATCCACGTATTTCTCAACAGCAACCGTAAACTTAGTATGAAAGACTTTCTTTCCGAGAAGCTTGTTGACCACCCACATGATTTTTCCCATGTGCATATCGCGTTCATTCTGCGTGCATGCATCATAATTGTGGAGCGGATACATGCTGAGAAGCCAGAAACAAATGCAGTCGGGCACAATGGCTTCGCGTGTCATCTGCTTGCGCTGCGCCGCCGTGTAGTAACGGCGATAGATAGGGAAGTCGGCACCAAGATACTTGTCGAGGGAGATGCCAATGGAGTTGTTGCCTATGACAACACTTTGGTCGAGGGCACCAATCTGCATGTAAACGGTAGGCGTCTGCATTTCCGGGAACATCTTCCTCATCTTGGCAAATACCAAGGAGAACTGCTTGCTGATGTCGCACACGTTGGCATATTGCAACTCAGCCTCAGAGATAATAACTTGAAGCGTCGTGTCCTGATAGAACTGAAGGAACTTTGTGTTTATTTCCGGGTCGTTGACTTCCCCCAGCTGAAGTACGTCCTCAACCAAGGTACGCGTCTCCATTGGGTAGTCGATGTTCATCTGCTGCAACGCAGAGAAGTCACCAGTCGTGAGATAGCGGCTCTCAAGACGGTCATAGCGCTGTATGTTGACCACAGTTTCGCTGTCGTCGCCATACTGCTTCAAGCGTAGCTCACACCCCGTTGACAGAAGCAAAATAAACGTTATTATGATGAAATAAACCTTTTTCACTTTATGAATACTAATCACTTTACAATATATTGCATTGCAAAAATACAAAAAAGGTTTTAAAAAGCAAGACTTTCAGCTAAAAAAGTTAAACGACAAGGGGATTTTTGTCGTTTAACCTTTAAAAATACAAAAAAAAACGACGTTATTTATCGGTTTTTCAGATTTTTATATGTAGACATTCCTTTCACGTAATAGCACCACAAAATACTGTAAGGTTTGCGCATCGGCTCGTCTGCCACAATGCGTGTTGCCTGTATCTGTGCCCTGTCGGCATCGAAGTCCTTGCGCCATGCCTTGAAAGCCTTGCGCCCGCGGAGTATAGCCTTACATTCCGCCACGTTTCTGTCTGCTATGAGCGACTTCATAGCCGCCACATAGTCGAGCAGGCATCTTACGCGCATGACGTGCTTCAAGTCTGCTGCAGGCAGGTTCTTATAAAGCATAGTGAGATTGTTGCGGAAGTTGAGGAATGTCTTCATGGGATTTCCTTTAGGCAGCGTTCCGCCTCCGACATGATAGACAATGCTCGTCGGGACGCAATATATATGTCTGTCGAGATTGTGCAGACGCCAACAGAGGTCGATCTCCTCGTTGTGTGCGAAGAAGCGCGCGTCAAGTCCGCCAACGCGCCAATAGTCGCTGCGGCGTATCATGAGGCAAGCACCTGTAGCCCACAAAACCTCGCACACATCGTCATATTGTCCTTCGTCTTCCTCCAATGTGTCGAAGATTCTGCCGCGACAGAATGGATAACCATAGCGGTCGAGAAATCCGCCACTTGCTCCAGCGTACTCAAACTGCGTGCGGCGATGTTCGGCAAGCAGCTTTGGCTGACATGCAGCAGCTTCCGGATGGGCGTCCATGAACTCCACGAGGCGGTTGAGCCACCCTTCTGTCACCTCCACGTCGCTGTTGAGCAGCACGTAATAGTCGCTGTCCACCTGACGCAGGGCACGGTTGTAGCCGTCGGCAAAGCCATAGTTGCGGTCGAGCACTATGGTGCTCACAGAAGGAAACTCCTCCCGAAGCATCTCCATAGAGCCGTCCGTCGAGGCATTGTCAGCGACAATCACCTCTGCGTCGTCGCCACTGCGCTCCACAACAGAGGGAAGGAAGCGGCGCAGCATCTTCTTGCCATTCCAGTTGAGTATTACGATTGCAACTTTCTTCATGATTAGCTTCCTTAACACTAATATCTTTTACAAATAAACGTTTCCACAGATTACTCTGCTTTCACATTCTACAATATGGTTGCTTTCAGAGCCGAACGGTCGTGATTGAATTCGCCGAGGCGCACACGTATGATTTTGTTGTCATAGTCTTCCCGTGCGTCACGCGGCGAAAGTTCCACGCGTATGTAGTTGGCAGTGAAGCCGTGCATAGCCTTTCCGCGTGCTGCCTTTTCGAAGAGCACGTCCTGCTCCTTACCGATGTATTTCCCGTAGAAGGCGATACGCTTACTCTCGCTCATGTCAATAAGGCGCTTACTGCGTTGCTTCTTGTCAGCATCGCTGACGATGTAGGGTATGCGCAAGGCAGCTGTGCCGGGACGCTCACTGTACGGGAACACGTGCAACTGCGTGACGTCCATCGCGTCAAGGAAGTCGAAGCACTCCTCGAAGCACTCCGGTGTCTCCCCGCGACAGCCCACCATGACATCCACGCCGATGAAGGCGTCGGGCATACGCTGCTTTATGAGTTCAATCTTGTGAGCGAAGAGTGCCTTGTCGTAACGTCGGTGCATGAGGCGCAACACTTCGTCGCTGCCGCTCTGCAGTGGCACATGGAAATGAGGCATGAAGGCACGGCTCTGGGCACAGAAGTCGATGAGCTCATCGGTGAGAAGGTCGGGCTCCATGCTGCTGATGCGATAGCGCTCGATACCCTCCACGGCGTCAAGGGCACGAACGAGGTCGAGGAAGCTCTCTCCTGTCGTCTTGCCGAAGTCACCGATATTGACGCCTGTCAGCACAATTTCCTTTCCTCCCTCCGCAGCCGCTTCACGAGCCTGCTCCACGAGCGAAACGATGGTTGGATTGCGCGAGTTGCCACGCGCATAGGGTATGGTGCAGTATGTGCAGTAGTAGTCGCAGCCGTCCTGCACCTTGAGGAAATAGCGCGTGCGATTACCACGTGAGCAAGAGGGTGCAAACGACTTGATGTTCTTCGTCTTCACGGAATGGAACTGATGTAGAGCGCCCTTTGAGGCGCCATCCTGTTCTTCGTCCTGTGACTCTTTCGACGTCCATGCATCGCTAAGGAACTGCACCAAGTTGGCCTTCTCGTCAGAGCCCAGCACGAGGTCAACGCCCTCAATCTTGCTCACCGCCTCCGACTCCAACTGCGCATAGCATCCTGTCACTACGACAAAGGCGCCTGGATTGTTGCGCACAAGACGATGAATGGCCTGTCGACATTTGTGGTCGGCCACTTCCGTCACTGAGCAAGTGTTGACAAGACAGATGTCGGCGTGTTCGCCATCAGCTGCAGCCCTTACGCCAAGGTCGGCAAGCATCTTTCCGAAAGTGGAAGTCTCGGAAAAGTTGAGCTTGCAGCCAAGCGTGTAGTAAGCTGCTTTCTTATTTTGGAATACAGATGTATTTATCATTCTTCTTTCTACCTTATTATATATATACTTTGTGGTTACGAACTGCAAAGTTACTGAAAGTATCGCAAAAAAGCCGCATTTGTTCAGATTGTTTTTCTACTCTTACAGTATTTCAAGTGATGGAGTAAGACCTCTGTTACGGAAAATCCAACGATCTGCGAGTTATGCCACGTACTCTCCGACGTCAACCTGTAGATTTCGTGAAGTATTATAGCACCGAAAAGAGCCGAAAAGAGAGGGTTTTCAAGCAGTATTTAAGAGAGATTAAAACATTAACATTTGTTTACAATCTGTATTTCATTGATAATCAATGTCTTCTGAATGGGTTACAAAAAAGTCGAAAAAAAAACCTTAAAAGTTGAACGTCGTATAAAAAAAATATATACCTTTGCAGTGTTTTAATAAACAAATGATTGTTTTACAGATTTAAAAAGCAAAGAAAATGAAGAAATTAGTTTTAATGTTCGTAGCTATCGCAGCTATCTCTTTCGCATCTTGTGGTAACAAAACAGCTGCTCCTGCAGCAAACGCTGACACAACTGACACAGCTGCTGTTGACACTACTGCTGCCGACACAACTGCTGCTGATACTACAGTTGCTGAGTAATCGTTAGCTCGAACAGAAAATGAGAGATTAACCGCTGGCCTTTCGGTCAGCGGTTTTTTTTATTTTACAGCTATCTATGAAAACAAAAATCACCTACCTAACCCTATTGTTTGCCTTCTTGCTGACAGCCGTTGCAGAAGCCACAACTCCGATGTCAGCGGAAACGGAAATTCTGAAACACTGGAAGGCGGGCACTACTGTCAGCGAAAAGACGGTGAAAAGCTATGGCTTGGAGCGTTGTTTCACCAAGCATACCATCAGTGACACTCTCTTCAAGCGCATATATGGCAAGTCGTGGAAGACCGATTGCACAACGCCGCGCTCCGACCTGCGCTATCTGCAAGTGCTCCACCGCACAGATGACGGTAAGACATGCCTCGGCGAGATGGTGTGCCACAAGTCGATTGCCGACGACTTGCTTGCCATTTTCCGCGAACTCTACGACGCCCACTACCCAATAGAACGCATGGTGCTCATCGACAACTACGATGCCGACGACAAAAAATCGATGGCGGCAAATAACACGACGTGCTTCAACTTCAGACACGTAGCTGGCTCGAAAGCGCTCTCCAACCACAGCCGCGGAAAAGCCGTCGACCTCAACCCGCTTTACAACCCATACGTGAAGCATCTCAAGAACGGTCGCCTGCGCGTTGACCCTCCTCAAGCTAATCGCTACGCCGACCGCTCCCGCCACTTCAAATACAAAATCGACCACAACGATCTCGCCTACAAAATCTTCACGAAACACGGCTTCACGTGGGGAGGCAACTGGCGTAGCCTTAAGGACTACCAGCATTTTGAGAAGAAATAAGGCTCATCCGGAAACAACTCGCCCATCACTCTATGCAAAAGAAATCCCCGAAGAGAAGCGTAGCTCGTTCTCTTCGGGGAATATTCTTTATAAGCAAAAAATCAGCCTTCGATGACTGCATTTCAGTTGTACCAAATGGATGAATCTACACGAGTGTAGCGGTCTTCCTCTTCGTTGTAGATGTTGTCGAGCTCAAACGATTCCAAGTCGTAAGCCCTCTTTGTTGTTCTCATCATAATACCCTCCTATTCTGACCGGTGTCTCCCGCCCGTCATTTAAGAATACGATTTGGGGATGTGAGACTACATCCTTACTTTAACTAATTGCAAATATACATCATTAAATTGAGAAAAGCAAGCAAAACCTTGATTTTTCTTATGATTTTAAACTTAATTTACCCATAATGTAATAATATGCAATAAAGATGTAAGAAACGAGGCTTAATCCTTCAGCGAATAGACGATAGTAGTCACTACGCGCACCTTCTTGATGTAGGGCGTCGTTTGGTCGCGGTCGTCGATGGAGAATTGTCCCTGGTCGGCAGACACAATCTTGTTGAGCTTACTGTTGGAATTCTTTGCAAACTGTGTGGCTGTCTTCTCGGCATTGGCTATTGCCTCCTCCATCATCTTCGGTTTCATATCCTTGAAAGATACATATTCGTACTTCACTTGGTTTTCGTAGCCACCGTCAACGATTGCCACACCCTCCTTCAGCAGTTCGCCCTGACGGGCGATGATGGAGCGCACGAGCTTCACGTTGCGCGACGTGACGGTGATGACCGACGTGATGTTGTAGCGATAGGGGCGCGGTGTCGTGTTGTACTGGTCGGCGTTGAGGTCGATTACGCTGGGCGCATTGACACTTATCTCACTCGCCTTGACGCCGTTAGCCGTAAGGAAGCGCTTTATCTTTGCCTGCGTAGAGCCGAGTCGCTGATAGAGTTCGGGGAGGTCGTTGCCAAGTTCCTTGGAAACGATAGGCCACGTAACCTTGTCGGCGTCAACCTCTTTCTCTGCCAATCCCTTCACCGCCACCTTGCGATCCTTATTGGCGAAATTGTCGATGCCTCCCTTGAGGCAGAAACCAAGTACAACTATGCTCAACGCTATAATAGCGGAGCAAAGAATAAAGGATTTGTTAGTATTCATGATTAAGATTTTTTTGATCATCCGACATTTCGGGCAATGCCTTGGCAGATTGGCAGCCTTTATTAATATGTAGGTCTACATCGACGAAACCAGCACTCGAAGCACAATATTTCTAATTTTCCGTCAGCGTCTTCACGATACGTTCTGCCGAGCGGCCGTCCCAGCGGTCGGGGATGCCGCAGTGCTTCCACTGTCCCTCCACCATGTGCGTCATTTCCTCGCCAAGCTTCACGGGGTCCTCGCCGACGAGAACGTTTGAACCGACCTTCACGGTTTCGATGTGTTCCGTGTAGCTGTTGAGCGTGATACATGGCACGGTGTTGAACGTGGCCTCTTCGGCAACGTTGCCGGAGTCGGTGACGATGCCGAGGGCATGCGCCGTGAGATATCCGAATTCCAGATAGCTGAGCGGACTCGTTACGTGAAGCCCTTCGAAGAGCAGAGGATTCTCCTCCACGATTTTCTTCACGGCGTCCGCTGCTCTGTCGCGCAGCGGAGCCACTACGGGCACGTCGCCGGCGTGTGCCATCATGCTCACCATCAATGCACGCAGCTCGTCGGTGTTGGCGATGAGCGCCTTGCGGTTGAGTGTGAAGACAATGTAGCTTTTCTCCGCAAGATGAAAATCGTCGAAGAGAGCCGGACGCTTGAAGCGCTGGTGATTGAAGCGCAGCGTGTCCATGAGAATATTTCCAACCATGTATATTTTTGACGACTCAGCGCCCTCGCGCGTCGCGGCACTGTTGCCCCCGATGCCAGCCGTGAAAAGGAGATCGGAGAGTCCGTCGATGACGAGACGATTGATTTCCTTCGGCATGGAAATGTCGAAAGAGCGCGTGCCTGCTACGAGATGTGCAAGGCGTATGCCCTGCTTCTTCGTCACGATGGCAGCCGCCATTGTGGAGGCGAGGTCGTCGACGACAATCACCACGTCGGTGGGCGTCTGTTGCAAATAGCGCTCGAACGCCGACATCACCTGCCCCGTCAGCTCATTGAGGTTCTCACAGTTGACACCGAGGAACACGTCGGGACGCCGCATCTGGAGATCGTCGAAGAGCGACGGCTCAAGTGTCGGGTCGTCCTCACAACCCGCGTAGACAACACTATGCCCCACTCCGCTCGCGTCCATAGCGCGGAGGATGGAGGCTACTTTGACGAAATTGGGGCGTGCGCCAACAAATATACAAATGTTCATTTTTCCTAATATTAATTATTTTGCTAAAGTTTCATAATGCCCGTATTAGTAATACTTCCAGCACTACTTCTCCTGGCTGCCCGTCTCCTTGAAGAGTTCCTTGATGCCTCCGAGGCTGCCGAGGAGATTGGTTGCCTCATAGGGCAGGAAGACGGTTTTTGTCTTGTCGCCGTCAGCAAGTTGCTGCATCATCTGTATGTACTTCTGTGCGAGCAGATAGTTGGCAGGATTGGTGCTCTTGCCCACAGCCTCCGTAATTTTCTCGATGGCTATGGCCTCAGCCTCAGCCTTGCGTATGCGTGCCTGCGCCTCACCCTCTGCACGCAGTATCTCCTGCTGCTTCTGAGCCTCGGCACGGTTGATTGTGGAAGCCTTCTCGCCCTCCGACTGAAGGATTTGCGACTGCTTCTGACCTTCCGACGTGAGGATAGTGGCGCGCTTGTTGCGCTCCGCCTGCATCTGCTTCTCCATGGCCTGAAGCACGCTTGAGGGTGGGATGATGTCCTGCAGTTCCACGCGGTTGACCTTGATGCCCCATTTGTCGGTGGCGTCGTCGAGCACGGCACGCAGCTTCGTGTTGATAGTGTCGCGTGAGGTGAGCGTCTGGTCGAGCTCCAGCTCTCCGATGATGTTACGCAGCGTTGTCTGCGTGAGCTTCTCTATGGCATTTGGCAGATTGTCTATCTCGTAGACTGCCTTGAACGGGTCGACGATTTGGAAATAGAGCAAGGCGTCAATCTGCATCTGAATATTATCCTTCGTGATGACATTCTGCTTGTCGAAGTCATACACTTGCTCACGAAGGTCGATGGTTGAGGAGTAGCCGTAGCGTCCGCTCGACCTCACAACGATGGTCTTGGCGCGGTCGATGAAGGGGATGATGATGTTCACGCCAGGGCTGAGTGTCGCGAAGTACTTGCCGAGTCGCTCCACGATTTTTGTTTCGCTCTGCGGGATTATCACTACAGCCATCTTCACGAAGACAACTGCGAGCACTACAAGTGCGATGAGAAAAACTGTCATAAATTCCATAATAGAAAGATTTTGGGTTAAAAGTTAAGTGAATAAAGAGTTTATCGTTGTGTTGGTTCAACCTTGACGATAATGCTTTCCCTGCCTACGATGCGCACCTTTGTGCCCACTGGGATGTCGCAGGGCGAGTCGGTCTCCGCTTTCCAGTCGTCGCCGTCGAGCTTCACGCGGCCGTAGTCGCCAGCCTTGACGGTTTCGGAGACGGTGCCGATGCGGCCGATGATGGCGTCTGCATTGCTTACCCTGCCTTCTCCATGCTTATTGAGGGCGGCAAGCAAGTGCGGCCGCAACAGCCTTATCGACAGTATTGAGAAGACGGCGAACACTACGACCTGCGCCCACAGCGGCACGCAGAACAATGATGTGAGCAGGGCGCAGAGTGCTCCCATGCCGAAACACGTAAGGAAGAAGTCGCCGGAGGACATCTCCATTACGAGGCAGACGATGGAGATGACTGCCCAGATGGTCCACAAATGTTGTACGAAGTAATCTATCATAAGCCACGTTGTTTAAGATTTCGCTAAGTTACACAAAAAGGGCGAAACGGCAAAGTTTTTTCGCGTATTTTCTTTGGTTCCATCCGGAATCAGGAGAGATAAAACGTGAGCCGCGATGAGCCTTGACACGCTGCCGGAAAGAAAAGTACCTCGTAAGTATTTACGCTCTGCAACTTACAAATTGCTTAAATTCCGCTCAATTTGCTTACATTAATTATTGGCATCAGTTTGCAGCAATAAGATTTCACCAAAGTGCCGCTTTACATTCGCTAAAGTGCCGCTTTACATTCGCTAAAGTGCCGCTTTAGGAGGGCTAAAGCGCCGCTTTCATTTTGCAACATCGTAGCTTTCATTTTGTCATATCGCAGCTTTCATGAGAAGCAACATCTCCAAGCTCCGAATCAATGTGCTGACAAGCAAGCTCTCTCCTCAGCCTATCTGCGCACGAGCACGGAGCCGGTAGTGGGTTTTGAGCATGTGTCTATCTGCACGACATAGACGCCTTTCGGCAATGCAGAAAGGTCTTCCTCATAAGCGTTTTCACCTGGCGCCATGCTCTTGCGCTGGCGCAGCGTGCCGGCACTGTCATATATTAATAGGTGGAACGACTCCTTTGGGGCAGACGAGAAGATAAGACGCAGCGTGCCCTCAGCCGTCAGCCTCACGCCGACGCCTTGAGGAGCGGCAGGCGTTATGGAATCCACGGAGGAAAGTCCGAGAATGTCGAGCAGTCCGGCGTAGGCGTCGATTGTGCCATAGCCGCAGTAGTCAGTCGTCTTGTCGCCATAGTCGCCACATGGATGGGAGGTGCGTGCCATGATGTCCATTACGTCCTGCGGCGTCAAACGGGGATTGGCCTCAAGCCAAAGTGCCACGATGCCGCCCACGATTGGCGCCGACATCGACGTGCCCGTCTCCGCCACCCATCCGTAGACGCGCCCGTCATGCGTCTGGCGGCGCACGATAATCTCCGTTTCGTCGGGATTGTGCTCCATGTAAAAGCTGCTCATCGACGAAATTACGTTAGCTCCAGGAGCCATGACGTCGGGTTTGTGGCGTCCGTCAAACGTGGGGCCGACAGCCGAGAAGCTGCTTCTCTCGCCCACGGGTCCGTAGTCGTAGCTCACGACGTTGCCCTGCTCGTTGACAAAGGACGTGCGGTTGTTGGTGCTCCCGACGCATATCACGCCCGGCGCACTGCCCGGCGAGAGTAGTCCATGGCTGTGGTCGCTGCCCTTGAGGTCAGGATTGGCGCTGCTCTCTATTATCTTTCCATGAAGACGGAACAGCTCCGCCTCTGCCCCACCCTCCATCTCTATCGACAGCTTGCTGCTGTTGCCGATGCCTTCCGGTCCGCTCACGCTTGCGTCGACGACCAGTTCGCTCCGGTCGTAGCAGGAGGGATAGGCACGAAGAGTCTGCACGTAGACGTCGTCGCCTACAAGAATAGTGTCGCTGAGCGTGGAGTCGGAAGCCGACGTAAGTTCGGAAGTAGTGAGGCGTATCGTCGCTGTGCCGTCGCCCAGCGTCACGCGCGGCGACGACGAGGAGCAGGCGGCTGAACCAAGGCGATAGAGCCGCGTGCGCAAGGCGTAGGCGCTGTGGCTTTTGACGAGCACGTGCACGCGCTTGTCGCTTGAAGAAAGGAAAGCGCCTGCCGATGTACGGTCGGACGGTTTGTAGAGATAATTGTAGCCTCCGCCCGTGTTGCCTGCCGACGCCACGAGGATGCGCCCCTCGCCTGTCAGTCGGGAGAGTGCCTCATAGTAGAGTTCGTTGTCGCCGTCGAAGTCTTGCGGCGAGCCTTCGCTGAACGACACCACGCATGGCTTGCCCTCCGAGGCGGCATAGTCGAAGATGTATTTGAAGCCAAGCAGGTCGGTGGCTGTCGTGTAGCGGTAGAGATCGGCCTCGTCGATGTAGTCAGCGTCGGTGTCGACGGCGTTGCTGACGATGCAGATGTCGCTCTCCGGAGCCATGCCTACGTAGGGCGTGGAGGCTCCGTTGCCTGCCGCAATACCGAGCGTGTGGGTGCCGTGGTAGATGGTGAGGCCGTCGCGCGAATGTGCATAAGCGGCAATGGCATCGGGCGTGGTGTACTCCGCCCCGACGGGCATGGAGCTGCCGATGGTGTCGAGCGAGAGCTGATCCCAGAAGCGACTTATGCGCGAGTGGGAACCGGAGGCGTCGAGGAAGTTGGGATGGGTGAGGTCGAAGCCTACGTCCATGACGCCCATTACAACGCCCTTGCCCTTGTAAGCCTTTGGAAGATTGAGTGCCTGGCTCACTGGCTTCACATTGCAGGATGCCGCCGCCACGTCAACGAGCGGCTGCCCCACGCGCTCCGCCTCCACGCGCTCCACGCGACTGTCGGCAACAAGCGCAGGCAACGACGCCACGGGCAGGCTTACGATGTAGATGTCGCCGATGCTGTCGAGCACGCCGACTCCTTCTTCCGCGAGAAAGCCTGCTCCTTGCGCTGCAAGCTTGCCGTCGGCTTCCTGCGAGAGGCGCACGAGGGCTGTCAGGCGCGCGCCTTCCTGTCGCCGCGCCTTCCGCTTGAACGTGTCAGCATTGCCATTGTTCTGTTCTGCCTTAACATTATTCAACTCCGACAACCATCGCACCATCGACGACATCTTCTGTCGTTCTCCGCGCCATCCGTTTGCCGAAACCTCACCCGTTGCCAAGAAGAGCAGCATCAAGGCAAACACCGACGAGGCAAAACGCAACTGTCCTTTTTCTATTGTTCTATTCTTCTGCATTTCATTTGTCTTTTTTCCTACGTAGACATTGTCTCTCCCACACGCTTCTGATAAAGTGTAGGGAGAAAGTCGCAAAAACGTTGTGCTAAGTTAGCATAAAAAAAACGTACTTACGAAGGAAAGCGAAAAAAATGTCGTACCTTTGCATAAAACAGGCTGCATCTCTGGATAAGAAATGAATAAATTCATCTCATTTTTCTCCCGATTTGCTTTACATTTGCATAACATAAACAAATTCATAACATAAGAAAAAAATGGAAAACAAGACAAACAAATACATCGCTGTCGACTATCAGCTCTATACTATCGACAACGAAGGCGTAAGAGAATTGGTGGAGGAGACTAAGGCAGGACAGCCCTTCCAGTTTATCACGGGCTTCGGCTCCGCTCTCGAGGACTTCGAGGAAGCCGTTGAGAATCTCGCTAAGGACGAAACGTTCGATTTCGAACTCGACAAGGAGAAAGCGTTCGGCGACTTCGAGGAGAGCCGCGTGGTAAGCCTCGACAAGAACATCTTCACCGTCGACGGACGCTTCGACAGCGAGAACGTGCACAAGGGTGCCATGATTCCACTGCAGAATGAGGACGGCAACCACTTCATCGGTCGCGTGCTCGAAATCACAGCCGACAAGGTGCGCATCGACCTCAATCATCCTCTCGCCGGAAAGAAACTCAACTTCAAGGGCAAGGTGGTGGAAAACCGCGAGGCAACCATGCCGGAGATTCAAGCCATGTTCGACCACATGAACGGCAAAGGCGGATGTGGCGGCGGATGCGAAGGCTGCAAGGGCGGCTGCGGCGACCACAAGCAGACGAAGGAGAACAACGACGGCTGCTGCGGCAGCGGATGCGGACACTGCCATTAAAGCCATGCGCAACACATTCGGCAACATCTTCACGCTGACTACGTTCGGCGAGAGCCACGGTGAAGCCATCGGCGGCGTCGTCGACGGTATGCCTCCCGGCATCGACATCGACATTGAGTTCATACAGAATGAACTCAATCGACGTCGCCCCGGGCAGAGCCACATCACTACATCACGCAACGAAGCCGACCGCGTGGAACTGCTCAGCGGCGTGTTTGAGGGCAAGTCGACGGGCTGCCCCATCGGATTCATCGTGCGCAACACCAATCAGCACTCGGCCGACTACGACAACATACGCCCCCTCTTCCGCCCCTCACACGCCGACTTCACGTATGAGAGCAAGTACGGCATCAGAGACCACCGTGGCGGCGGACGCTCTTCAGCACGCATCACCATCAGCCGCTGTGTCGGCGGCGCGCTTGCCAAGCTCGCCCTGAGGCAGATGGGCATAAGCATCATGGCGTACACGTCGCAAGTGGGCGACATTGCCCTCGACCGCGACTACCGCAAGTACGATCTGTCGAAGACGGAATCGAACGTCGTGCGCTGCCCCGATCCCGACAAAGCGTTGCTCATGGAGCGGCTCATAAGCGAGGTGAAGGCGGAGGGCGACACCATCGGCGGCGTCATCACGTGTGTCGTCAAAGGCTGTCCGGCAGGCGTCGGCGAACCGGAGTTTGGCAAGCTCCATGCCATGCTCGGGGCTGCCATGCTCAGCATCAACGCTGCCAAAGGCTTCGAATATGGCGAGGGCTTCAACTGCGTCAACTCGCGCGGAAGCCAGCAGAACGACATCTTCATCAACGACAACGGCAGGGTACACACCGCCACTAACCATAGTGGAGGCATACAAGGAGGCATCAGCAACGGCGAGGACATCTATTTCCGCACGGCATTCAAGCCCGTTGCCACCATTCTGCGAGAGCAACCGACCGTGGACAAGGAAGGACGCCCCACCACTCTCTGCGCACGCGGACGCCACGACCCCTGCGTTCTGCCGCGCGCCGTACCCATCGTGGAAGCCATGACTGCAATGACAATCTTGGATTATATTATGATTGGTAAATGTATAGCTGGTTAGAAATTGTGCCTATTATGCAGAAATTCATTCTTGTTAAGCTTTTTTTTGCCACAATAATTATGATATAACAAAAATAATCACTACATTTGCAAACGATAATTAGGGGTTCGTGAGAATCTCGAATTAGCTTAGTTAAGTCTAGTTTAGTTTTTGTGTTGGTTGAGGGCAGTTGTTTGACTGCCCTCAATTTTTTTACCCTCACATTTATTCCTTGTCCTCATTTTTTATTGAAGACCTTCATTGTCCTTTGACGTCCTCATTTTTCTCGTACGTCTATGTTCTTGAGCCGTGAGCTCTTCACGTTGTCAAGCCGGTAGGCATTGCGCTTGTCGGCTCCGTTCATGACGAGCTCCACAGCCTGAGCATCTACCCTTCCTACATTTCTGAAATACATTCCCCAGACGGGAAACACGGGCCATTGGCTTGTGGGGTGGCTATCGAACCATTCCGTGGCAGGCGCATCGCTTACCTCGTCGAACTCCATGCGACAACGGCGCATCACAACCTTGTCGGTCAATGCCGCGCCCCAACTCTTCACGGACATCGCCATGCGCGTTATGCCGCGCGCCTGCATGTCCTCCACGGTTATGCAGCCAAGGGAGTTTTCATTGCCGAGCGTCACGCAGAGTGGCGTGAGTACGGATGCGATGTCGTTGCGCAGGATGCGTATGCTGTCGAGGCGTCCAGGAGCTGGTCCCCATCCGCCGGGCTCAAGATTGATGGCAGCCTCGGAGCGGGTACGGCGTGACGTTATGTGCTCGTAGCGTCCAGGTCCGTAGATGGTGTTGTCGCAGATGTCAAGCCTGGTGGAGGGCATTATCATGCGTATGCCGTTGCATGAGGAGTTGAGCACGTTGCGGCTGATGGTCATGCCATGCCAGTAGCCTCCGGCAATGGCGTCGTCGCCGGTATGGAGCTCGCAATGCGTGATGGCAACGTCCGTTGCGCCACGCAGATGTATGCCGTCCCAGCCGCCCTCTATGAGCAGCCGCTCAAAGCGCGAGGAGCTGAGCTGATAGCCAAGGAAGGCATAATTGGCGGAATGTTTCACGCTGAAGCCCTCGAAGCGCATGTCGCGGCAGTCGGCAAGTAGCACGGTGTGGGGGCCACGCATCCCCTCCTCACCTTTCGGATTGCGCACGTCGGCTCCGTCAAGACTTCCTTCGCCTTCTATGCCCGCATTGTTCACCCCTACGGCGAACACCATCGCCTTCGACCATTGCGGGTCGGTGGCGGAGTTGTAGTTGACCGTCCCCACCCCGCTCTCGTAGCGCGAGAGGTCGGCTGAGGTCTTTAGAGGCTGATAGGCATCAAGGCGGTCCACGCCTTTGAGCGTGGCTCCGCGGTCGAGATGCAGCATGACGTTCGACTTGAGATAAACCGATCCCGTGCGAAACACTCCCTCCGGCACTACCACCTTTCCGCCTCCCCGACTCGCGCAGGAAGCTATGGCGCGGTTGATGGCAGGGGCGTTGTCAACAGTGTCGTTGCCACAAACGGCTCCAAAGGACGCTATGCTCACGACTACTGACATAATCAAATTAATGAACATTGTACATTAGCTTTTTAAGATTCAACAATAACACATTCGCACTACGAGTTGAAAAGTTGACGAGTCAACGAGTCGGCAAGTTGGCTCATCCACAACAACACTGCAAAAAACTGCGAAACATGAGTAACTCTACAAAGTTACAACTTTCTATATACATTCATTCCATAAATGTCTTATATTTGTGTTAACAACGCATTAAATTAAGTAAAAACGAAGTTTTTTTACTTTTTCTCAAAAAAAACTGCAAAAAGATTTGGAGGTTTCACCAAAAAGCCATACCTTTGCACTCGCTTTTAAGGAACAACGCTTACTCAAAAGCAATAAGGCTTGGCTCCGTAGCTCAACTGAATAGAGCATCTGACTACGGATCAGAAGGTTGCAGGTTTGAATCCTGCCGGAGTCACAACAACATTTAAAAGAAGTACTTACAAAAGTAAGTACTTCTTTTTTTTTGCATTTATACGTACTCAATACTACAAAAACATGTTGTAATTTGCAAGAAATTGGAAATATTATTGTAGCTTTGCAATTCGATTGCATAAAGCTACTTGCAATTTCACTGTTACATCATAAAACATTTACCATAACATACAAAACAATGGAAAACGCTAAGACATACACATTCGACGAAGCCTACGAAGCCTCCTTGAAATACTTCGCTGGCGATGAGCTTGCCGCACGCGTATGGGTAAACAAATACGCCATGAAGGACAGCTTCGGCAACATCTATGAAAAGTCGCCGGAAGACATGCACCATCGTATCGCGGGCGAGTTAGCACGCATCGAACGCAAATATAGCAACCCGATGACGGAGGACGAGATTTTCGCCCTGCTCGACCACTTCCGCTACATTGTTCCGGCAGGTAGTCCGATGACCGGCATCGGCAACAACTTCCAGATTGCCTCGCTGAGCAACTGCTTCGTGATTGGCATCGACGGCGACGGCGATTCCTACGGAGCCATCATGCGACTCGACGAGGAGCAAGTGCAACTCATGAAGCGGCGCGGCGGCGTGGGGCATGACCTCTCGCAGATTCGACCAAAGGGATCTCCCGTGAACAACTCTGCACTGACATCAACCGGTCTGGTGCCGTTCATGGAACGCTACAGCAACTCCACACGCGAGGTGGCGCAGGACGGACGCCGCGGCGCACTGATGCTCTCCGTGAGCATCAAGCATCCCGACAGCGAGGCTTTCATCGACGCGAAGATGACGGAAGGCAAGGTGACGGGAGCCAATGTGTCGGTGAAAATCGACGACGCCTTCATGCAGGCTGCAGTCGACGACAAACCTTACACGCAGCAGTTCCCCATCGACAGCGAGAATCCGACAGTGAAGAAAGAGATATCTGCCCGCAAACTGTGGGAGAAAATCGTGCACAACGCATGGAAGAGCGCCGAACCGGGCGTGCTCTTCTGGGACACCATCCTGCGCGAGAGTATTCCCGACTGCTATGCCGACCTCGGCTTCCGCACAGTGTCGACCAATCCATGCGGCGAGATACCACTCTGCCCCTACGACTCATGCCGTCTGCTCTCCATCAATCTCTATTCCTACGTGGAACATCCCTTCACGCCTGACGCCACGTTCAACTACGAACTGTTCCGCGAGCACGTTGCCAAGGCACAGCGCATCATGGACGACATCGTCGATCTTGAGCTTGAGAAAATCGATCTCATCCTTGAGAAAATCGACCGCGACCCGCAGGACGACGATATCAAGCACGCCGAACGCCATCTTTGGGAGAAGATTAAGGCAAAAAGCTCGAAAGGACGACGCACGGGCGTTGGCATCACGGCTGAGGGCGACATGATTGCCGCCATGGGTCTACGCTACGGCACGCAGGACGCCACCGACTTCAGCGTCAATGTCCACCGCACGCTGGCGCTTGCCGCCTACCGCTCTTCCGTGGAGATGGCTAAGGAGCGCGGCAAGTTTGAGATTTTCGACGCCGCACGCGAGAAGAACAATCCCTTCCTCCTGCGCATCAAGGAGGCCGACCCGCAGCTCTACAACGACATCATGACCTACGGCAGACGCAACATCGCCTGCCTTACAATCGCGCCTACGGGCACCACAAGCCTCATGACACAGACGACGAGTGGCATTGAGCCTGTGTTCATGCCTGTCTACAAGCGCCGCCGCAAGGTGAATCCCAACGACAGCAGTGTACACGTTGACTTTGTCGACGAGGTCGGCGACTCCTTCGAGGAGTACATTGTCTACCACAAGAAATTCCTTGAATGGATGCAAATCAATGGTATCGACACCGAGAAACGCTACACGCAGGAGGAAATCGACCAACTCGTGGCAAAATCGCCTTACTACAAGGCAACGGCCAACGACGTCGACTGGCTTATGAAGGTGAGAATGCAGGGAGCCATACAGAAATGGGTGGACCATTCTATCAGCGTCACCGTCAATCTCCCCAACGATGTCGACGAAGCGCTTGTCAACAAGCTCTACGTGGAGGCATGGCGCTCGGGATGCAAGGGATGCACCATCTATCGCGACGGTTCGCGTGCCGGAGTGCTCGTGGCTGCCACGAAGAAGGAAAAGAAGAAGGCTGCCAAGGAGAAGGAAGCGCCGGTTGTGCACACGGGCACTAACGTACTGACCGTAACGGAGACACGCCCGAAGGAACTTGAATGTGACGTGGTGCGCTTCCAAAACAACAAGGAGAAATGGGTGGCTTTCGTCGGATTGCTCGACGGATACCCATACGAGATTTTTACTGGCTTGCAGGACGACGAGGAGGGCATTGCCTTGCCGAAGACCGTCACCAAGGGCCGCATCATAAAACAGACCGGCGCCGACGGAAAGCACCGCTACGACTTCCAGTTTGAGAACAAACGTGGCTACAAGACCACCGTTGAGGGTCTCTCCGAGAAGTTCAACCCTGAATACTGGAACTACGCGAAGCTCATCTCCGGCGTACTGCGCTATCGTATGCCGATTGACCACGTTATAAAACTCGTGGGCTCGCTGCAGCTCAAGGACCAGAGCATCAACACGTGGAAGAACGGCGTGGAGCGCGCACTGAAGAAATACGTGAGTGACGGCACGGTGGCAAAGGGACAGGTGTGCCCCGTCTGCGGACACGAGTCGCTCGTTTACCAGGAGGGATGCCTCATCTGCAAGAACTGCGGCGCCTCACGCTGCGGATAGTTGCATAACGCGCCCTGAAGAAACTAAATGTCATAGACCATTGACACATGACACACACACGGTCGATGGCATCTGCACAAGCTAACGCGCCCTGTAATGGAAAAAGCTTAGAATTATCAATGCTTTTTCCATTACAGGGCGCTTTGCGTTATGGGCGTAGCCATGAAACAACATGATTACCGCCTCACAATGAATACCTATTTGTAGGTAATTGACGCATGGAAAAGGCAAAAACGGAACCAAAGGCAGACGCTATTGCGCAAATATGGGTAACTTTGCAGACGTTAACACCAATATACAATACACATTATTTATATATATTATGCAGAAGAATATTAAGAGACTAATGTTCACACTCTATGTTCTCGTCATCGTTTGCATGGGAACGGCTACTGTGGCGGAGAAGTATAAAGGCTCCGACTATGTGTCTACACATGTCTACGGTGCATGGTGGTTTTCGGCTCTTTGGGCATTGCTTGCTGCAACTGCCGTCATCTATTTCGTCAGACATGCCACGAAGGCATGGTCGGGCGTGGCGATACATCTCTCGTTTGCCGTGATTCTCGCCGGCGCCTTCATCACACACATAGGATCGGAACGAGGATTAATACATCTGCGACAAGGTGTTTTCACCGACCGCTACACCCTTTACGACAACGACAACAATCCCCACGACGCAACACTACCCTTCTCCATTCGGCTCGACCGCTTCGACGTGAAGTACCATTCGGGCACGGATGCCGCCGCCGACTACGTTTCGTTGTTCACAATCAATGACGGAAAGTCAACGACACACGGCGAGGTGTCGATGAACAACATCTTCACCTATGGATCCATGCGCATCTATCAGGCTTCTTACGACAGCGACATGTTCGGCGTGGCACTTTCAACTAATGCCGACCCAATCGGCATACCCGTCACCTACACGGGCTATGCCCTACTGTTCCTTTCGCTTATTGCTATGCTCTTCGACCCGCGCGGAGCCTACCGCAACGTGCTCCGCAGCCCGATGCTGAAGCGCGGCGCGCTCACTGTGGCGCTGCTTCTCGGCATGGCTACAGCCAACGGCTTTGCCGCAAGCGACGGCAACCAAGGCAGCAACCTCAGCAACAAGACGCTCCCAGCAGCCACTGCTGCCAAGTTTGGCGAGCTAAACATTCTCTACAACAACCGCATCTGCCCCCTCCAGACCTTCGCCATCGACTTCACGAAGAAGCTATACGGCTCAAACACATACGAAGGACTAACTGCCGAGCAGGTGCTCACGGGATGGATTTTCTGGGGTGAGGAGTGGATGAACGAGCCGATGATAAAACTGAAAAACGGCGACATGAAGTCGACACTCCAGCTCCCCGACTACGTTTCCGCCAACCAATTCTTCAATAAAGACATGGGCGGCTACATCTTAGGCCCGTACATACAGGAGTACTACGGAGGCAACCACGACAAGTTCCACACGCAGGTGGCTGACGTCGACGACCGCCTTCAGCTTATCATGGACGTGCGCCGCGGACTGCTTCTGAAAATTTTCCCCTACAACGAAAAGGGCAAAACCACATGGCTTGCCCCTACTGAAAACCTCCCGAAAACGATGGACTACCACCATCAGCAGTTCATACAGACCGTCTTCACCGTCCTCTTCGACGAGGCGGAGGCTAAAAACTATAAGCAGATGGACGAGATAATAGGGAAGTTGATAAAGTATCAGCAAAAGAATGGAGGTTCTTCGCTGCCCTCGGCAAAACAAATCGACGCCGAGCGCACCTACAACGCCATTCCTTTCGCGACAATTCTCTTCATCGTATGCCTTACGATGGGCGTGCTGACCTATCTCTACACCATCACGCGCCTCTGCCGCGAATGTCGTCTTCAGGGCGACAACGACTCCCGGCGCGGCGTACGCTCCAACTTCGACCGCACCATGGCAGACCTTTCCTACGCCATAATGACAGTAACATTCATCGCCCTGAGCTATTGCGAGTACCTCCGCTGGACCATCAGCGGCACGCTCCCGATGGCTAACGGCTACGAAACGATGCTCTTCATGGCGTGGATAGTACTCTTCGTGTCATTGCTTCTCGGCTTGCGCTTCCGCATCATGCTCACGTGCGGCTTCCTTATGTCGGGCTTCTTCCTTCTCGTCAGCCACATCGGACAGATGGATCCACAGATTACGCACATCATGCCCGTGCTCAACTCTCCACTGCTCAGCGTACACGTGTCGATTATAATGACCGGCTTCGCCCTGCTCTCGCTGACCTTCATCAGTGGCGTGACAGCCCTCATCGTGCGCCTTGCCAACCGCCATGCAACTGACGTAATGCTCGCTCTTGAGCAGCTGTCTCTACTCTTCCTTTACCCTGCCATGGCAGCCCTCGGCATCGGCATCTTCGTAGGTGCCATTTGGGCAAACGTGTCGTGGGGACAATACTGGGGATGGGACCCCAAAGAGGTGTGGGCACTCATCACATTCATGGTGTACGCCATAGCTCTTCATCCGCGCACGCTGCCCGCATTGCGTCGTCCGACAGCGTTCCACGTATTCATGGTGGTGGCTTTCCTTACTATCATCATGACGTACTTCGGCGTCAACTACGTCCTTGGAGGTATGCACAGCTACGCATAGCAAAGAGGGTGTGCCAAAATTCGCAAATCAGGATTATCCGTAGCGGTTTTTATTTTGGCACACCCTCCATTCTATAGTATGCCCATACGCTGAAGGGCATGGTACTCCTCCGAATTATAATTGGACATGACGGGATAGCCAAGCGTGCTACGCTTCAGATTAAGGAAGTGCTTGAAGTCCTTTGCCTGGCTTGCGCCGATAATCTCGCAGAGCACCATGCGCTCACACTCGACGTCGGAAAGCGCAAGTCCTGCCGACTGCATCTTGCCGTCGGGCAGCTTTGCCACCTCGTCAAGGCGGAAGAGTCGCCTGCTCTTGTCGTCCTCATAAGCAGTCAGAAGCAAGTCGTCTTTCTTTGCGGGCGAGATGAAGAGCGGTCGGCGGTCAGCATACATCTTGTTGATACTGCCGCGTGCACGGTCGATAACCTGCGACATCGGCACGCTGTTGACCAGTCCGTTGTCGTAGGCAATGATGAGAGAGCCGTCTGTCTCGTCGTCATGCACGGCAAGAGTGAGCAGTCCTTCGTCCCATTCCACCTCGTCGAGCACACACCAGTTGCCAATATCCATGATGCGCACAAAGCACACTGTGTTGACGAGATAATCCTCCTCCCAGTTGTTCACAACATTGCTGCGCACACGACTCGTGGAAATTGTGCCCGAGTCTTGTGTGTGCCTCTTCTCCACGGGCTTCGTAGAGTCACTGCCGTCAGCCGATTGTTGCTGTACGGAGCCGGAGTCCTCCACTTCTATAGAGTCCATGTCGACAGCCGCCGTTGAATAGTTGCTGAAGTTGCGCTCATCCATTATTTCCTGCAACTGCTGGAGTTCGATAGGATAAGTGGATGTGCCCTCACGCAGATAGTAATGGTTGTCGAGCCTCAACTCCACGGGTTGCTTACTCGGCGCCACCTTTATGGCATACACGAAGTGCTTGCCTGCATCTGGATGCTCGATGACAATGGAGGCGTTCACCTTGTCGCCGAGGGCAAGGCGAATGTTGTTGCGCACATAAAGATCGAACTTGTCCGCGTTGTTATCGAAGAAGACAAGATCCTCGTCGAGTCCCTTTGCCGAGCCTGTGTCGTAGACGCCGAGATAAAGCGTGCCGCCATAGGAATTGACCATGCCGCATATCACTCTCATCACGTTGAACGTCTGCTGCTTCATGTCGGGCCTCATGCCATTGTTGGGCGGGAAGACAATTGATGTCTTGAACTCCGTAAGCTGGTCTTCCTCGCCGAAGGAATAAATCTTCGGCAGTTCCACGTTGACATTGAGCAGACTCTTCAGCTTCGCCACGATAGCCTGTTGGAAGTCGTGGAGCGCAAATCCTTCAGCCATGTTGTAGCTGAGCATGAGGCGCGCGAGCTTGGCGAGAATGTGGTCGTGGGCGTATGTGGAACAGATATTCCAAAGGAAATCGTTCTTCTCGCGCCGCCCGATGCTGTTGATGATGCGCATCTCCGTGAGTCGCTGCTTGAGAATAGGGAACTGCTCCACCATGTCGTCGTTGCTGCCGAGAAGTTCCAGTTCGCGGTCGTTAACCTTTCCGTTGGTGGCATAATCCTCAAGAATGCAGAGGAAATGCTGCCGCTGCTCAAGATACTGCGTCATGGAATTATTGTCGGTCATTCTTGCAAGGATGTGGGCAATGGAAAGGAAGGCGTATGCCTTTATGTTGTCGGCTGCAAGCACAGCCTTATGGTCGAGTATATTGATGATTTCAGCCATGTAGGACGGTGCAAACAAGTCCTCCGACACGCCCATTGCCTCTTCCTCAAGTTCCTCTTCCGTCGCCTCATAGTTGCGCCCTCCTGTGTACTCCCAATAGTCGAGCAGCACAGCGGTGGCTGCTTCGCTTACGCACACCGGACTCTCCGCCATACCTACAATCTCGCCCTGGATGGCGGAGGCACGCGTAGAATCGGTTACGCGCACGCGCACCGTGTCGCCAAGGACATAGGTTTCGGAGTCGTCAGTGATGGGGAGGAAGATACCGTAGCCAAAGCTTGTTATACCGAGCAGCACGCTTGTGCGCTCGTCCTTATACACTAATGAGCAGTCGGACTCCTCGCCGTACTTCACCTGCTCCTTTATCATCTCGTCGATGAATGGCATGCAGTCGAAAATGCAGACCTGCGTCTCGTCCCGCTGAGGCAGCAATGACTCTACGCGCACCTTGAACACTATCGGGTTGCCGTCGTAATAAAAGGCGTCAAGCCCCAACTTCGGGTCGTAATGGAACATGCCCATAGCGCCACCCTTCTGATAGGTATCGAGCCATCCCTCACCGTCGTACATAGGGTCTTCTATCTTGCAATAGAAGCGACACGGATTGTTCTCGTCCTGCCACATCACGCGCACATACGTAATCGTACCTGCCTCTGGCGCGAGCTTCACTGGCTTCTTCACGACGGCAGAACGCTTCTCAAAGAGTCCGGTCTCCACATCGTTCCAGTAGGTCTTCCACTTGTGGAGGTCTTTCGACTTTGGACTTATGGAGTAATGGCTTGGATTGTCGAGAAAAACCTGCAGGTTGTGCCATTCGAGAAAGTCTTGCGGCAGGACGTTGCGTTCCTTTCTTGCTGAAAAAGAGCGCGAGAGCGTAATGCCGTCGGTGCTGACTGTGAAGCGCACGTTGTGGGCCTCGAAGGAGCGCGTGAGGAATGTTGAAGCTGAAGCCTTGGCGTTTGCCATGCGATAGGCAAACAGTTCGGCGTTGCTGAAGTCCTGTCCCCAGGCGATGTTGAGCGTGCCTCCGTCAGGAAGGAGAAGGGTTGTAAAGGCGCGCTCCACGAGTGTGTCAACGAGATTCTTGCTTATGTCGGCAGAATTGAGCACCGTGCTTGTACGCGCATAGGAGAGATAATGGAGAAGAAGCGACTTATAGAGTTGGCTGTCGCTTTCCTTGCCGCCCGTGATGAGGAGGTAGAAGCAGAGTGAACGCACCATGCGATTGAGCAACACGTGACTCTGCTCGCCGTCGATGACTGCAAGACGATTGGTGCGGTCGCGGTTGGACATGATGTAGAAGCGGAAGAAGCTGGAGAAAGCCTTGGCAAACGATGGCTGCTGCCAGTTCTTCGCACACTCTGCCACAAGATTTAGAATAGAGTCTATCTTTTCCTCCAAAAGTGCCGGGCGCATGGAGAAGAGGGCGATGAGCATCTGCATACGGCTCTGCGGATTGTATATGTAGCCCGAATGGCGTATCTTGCCAAGGATGGAGTCTACCATTGAACTGTCTTCGCCGCTCTCGACGAGGGACAGACATTTCAAATAGTTGTCGGCGGCGGCGACGCGACTGGCTATCCATTCCTGATAGTCCTCACGCTCGGAGCCGTCAAACTGCAAGAGATAGTCGGTGTCTTCAAGCAAGTACATGCACACGGCATGGTAGCAATGGAGAAGCTGACGGCAGGTAGAAATGGAGAGTGCGCGCCAAAACTCCACGCCTTTCACAGCCATCACTGCCTTCACCACCCACACGGCATTGCCATGCTGCAAGTACTCGCGGGCCTCGTCAAAGTCACTGTCGTGGCTAAATACGCTGAGCACATACCTCTTCAACGCTCCGTCGATGCCTACATTGTCGAGTATTTCTTCCATGCCGACACACCGTTGCCTTGCCGGAGCCGACTCGTTCTCAATCGTCAAAATCATCTTGTTCGGGTTGGGCCTGGACACTATGCACCTCACTTTTTGGTTGGGCATCAGATAGGTATCGGCGCAACATTTCAAACGGAACGGCACTCCATTGATGTCCCTAATGTCGTAAAACCTTGAAGAGAGTCCGAAATTGTCAGCCATGCCGGTGACAATGAATTGATAAGATTTCCCATCGACGTACCTTTCGCGGAACATCTGCGCAAAATTCTGTACAAACACTATGTTGTCGCCATGCACGTCCTTCACCATACATGGCAACTCGCTTATCCGCTCCACGCCCGGCTGACTCCTTTGGAAGTCGAACATCCTTATGGCGTATTGGCGTCCGTTGGCACTGACAATGAAAAAAGAATTACTGCCTTCATCCCTGACGGCAACAACGGGCAAGGTGTAGAACTTGCCTTTCTGATAGTTTTCTCCGCTCATAATATATATAAATTTGATCGTTAATAAAATAAATAGCCTACAGTTTGTAATTCATACGAATAGCTCGCACATTCTACAAAAATACGAGTTTTTCCGTTATCTCACCGCATCACATTATATATATTACGGAAAATTAACCGTACAAAACTTTTAACACGCAGGCTGAAAAATTACAGTAATATGCCTACATTCATAATTTTTATGTAATTTTGCAACGCAACAAACTTTCCTAACGCAAACGAACAAATCAAAATTATGAATATCAGCAAATCACTTGTCGCTGTCGCCATTACCGCACTGACAGCGTCCACCATGCAGGCTAAAGAGAACATCACGGCGCCGGCGCCGCTTCTCCCCGTGCCGGAACAGAAACAAATCGACTGGCAGAAGATGGAGACATACGCCTTCATCCACTTCGGACTTAACACTTTCAACGACCGCGAATGGGGCTACGGCGACTCCGACCCCAAGACGTTCAACCCCACACGCCTCGACTGTGAGCAATGGGCAAGGACGCTCGTCGCTGCAGGCATGAAGGGCGTCATCCTTACTGCCAAGCACCACGACGGATTCTGTCTGTGGCCCTTCGCCGGCAACGACTACAACATTAGCCGTTCACCCTACAAGCAGGGCAAGGGCAACATCGTGCGCGAGCTATCGGAGGCATGCCGCAAGTACGGACTGAAATTCGCCGTCTACCTCTCGCCATGGGACCGCTCACGCGCCGAATACGCCACGCCTGCCTATCTCCCCTACTTCTACGCCCAGCTGCGCGACTTGCTGACCAACTACGGCGACGTCTTCGAGGTTTGGTTTGACGGAGCCAACGGAGGCGACGGCTACTATGGCGGCGCGCGCGACACGCGCACTATCGACCGCAAGAACTACTACAACTATCCGCGCATCTTCGAGATTCTCGACAGCCTTCAGCCTCAAGCTGTTGTCTTCGGCGACGGCGGTCCTGGCTGCCGCTGGGTGGGCAACGAGAAAGGTTTCGCAGGAGAAACCAACTGGTCGTTTCTGCGCAAGGGCGAGGTGTATCCGGGCTATCCGAAATATCCCGAACTGCAATATGGCCATGCCGACGGCAACCAATGGACTCCTGCCGAGTGCGACGTCTCTATCCGCCCGGGCTGGTTCTACCATCCTGAGGAGGACGGCAAGGTGAAGTCGCCCGAACAGCTTACCGACCTCTACTACCGTTCCGTGGGACACAACGCCACGCTGCTTCTCAACTTCCCCGTCGACCGCGACGGACTCATCAACCCCATCGACTCCGCCAATGCCGTCAACTTCCACAAGCGCATTGAGCGCGAGCTTGCACATAACCTCGTCGCAGGCATGAAGCCTCGCGTGAGCAGCGAACGCGGAAAGGCGTTCGGCGCCAAGGCTCTCACCGACAAATCATGGGACACCTACTGGGCAACGCCCGACGGCGTCACGACAGCCGACATCACGTTCGCCTTCAAGAAGCCGCAACGCATGAACCGCATCATGCTTCAGGAATACATTCCGCTGGGACAGCGCGTGAGAAAATTCGCCGTGGAGTACCTCGACGGCAACGAATGGAAGACTGTAGACCAGCCTGAAGAGACTACAACCATAGGCTACAAGCGCCTACTGCGCTTCCGCACCGTGGAGTCGAAAGGCATCCGCGTGCGCATCCTCGACTCGCGAGGCCCCGTCTGCCTCAACAACATCGGCGTCTATGACGGCGGAGCTGATGCACAGTTGACATGGAACCCCACGGCAGAAGCCATCAAGTCGCTGCCGTTCTCTCTCGTCGCCACAGACAAAAAGCAAGCTGAAGCAGCGACCGACCGCAATCCGCAGACCGTGTACTTCACCGAACAACGCGACATCATCATCGACCTCGGCAGCGAGCAATCTGTCTCCACCCTGCTCTACCTGCCCGACCAAAGCGAAGGACGCCGCGGACTCATCCACACCTTCACCATCTCAACATGCGCTGCCGATGGCTCCAACGCGAGCGTCGTGAAGACGGGCGAGTTCTCCAACCTGCAGAACAACCCCATCCTGCAGACCGTCAGCTTCCCGTCTGTCAATACACGCTATCTGAAACTCACCGCCAACACCACCGTCGGTGACACACGCGAAATCGGATTTGCAGAACTCGGAGTGAGATAAAGATTTTTTTAACTCTCCATTTCACTCCTTAGAAAAAAATGTTTAATTTTGCAGCCTAATTCGTTGTAAACCATATATAATACATATGTCAAGAAAGAAAAAACCACTTCCAATACTCGAAAACGTCACCATTGAAGCCGTAGCGGCAGAAGGCAAGTCGCTTGCACACGTCAACGACATGGTGGTGTTCGTGCCATTCGCCGTGCCAGGCGACATCGTCGACCTCCAGGTACGCAAGAAGAAACACAGCTATTGCGAGGCGGAAGTTATACGCTTCATAAAGAAGAGCGACGTGCGCCAGGAGCCTATGTGCGAACACTTCGGCGTGTGTGGCGGCTGCAAATGGCAGAACCTGCCCTACGAGGAGCAGCTCAAGGCTAAGCAGAAGCAAGTGCACGACCAACTGACGCGAATCGGAAAGATCGAACTGCCGGAATTCCGCCCCATCATGGGCTCCGTGCACATCAAGGAATACCGCAACAAACTGGAGTTCGGATGCTGCAACAAGCGCTGGCTGACACGCGAGCAAATCGCCGAAGGCACACAGTTTGACAATATGAACGGTATAGGCTTCCACATCACTGGCGCCTTCGACAAGATTCTCCCCATAGAGAAATGCTGGCTCATGGACGACCTCCACAACCGCATACGCAATGCCATACGCGACTACGCCTTCTCCACGGGCATGACCTTCTTCGACCTCCGCCAGCAGCACGGCTTGCTGCGCGACATCATGATACGCAACTCCAACACGGGCGAATGGATGGTGCTCATACAGTTCCATTACGACGAACCGGGCGACGAGGAGCGTGCCAAGGGACTCTTGCAGCACATCGCCGACAAGTTCCCGGAGATTACGTCGCTCATGTACGTCAACAACCAGAAGTGCAACGACACGTTCGGCGACCTCGACCTCTCTGTCTTCAAGGGCAACGACCACATCTTCGAGACTATGGAGAACCTGCGTTTCAAGGTCGGACCGAAGAGTTTCTACCAGACCAACACCGAGCAGGCATATCATCTCTACTCCGTGGCACGCGAATTTGCACAGCTCACGGGCAACGAACTCGTCTACGACCTCTACACCGGCACCGGCACCATCGCCAACTTCGTGGCACGCCAGGCACGCCAAGTGATTGGCATCGAATACGTGCCTGAAGCCATCGAGGACGCCAAGGTCAACTCCGAAATCAACCATATCGCCAACACGAAGTTCTATGCCGGCGACATGAAGGACATTCTCAACGACGAGTTCATCGCCGAGCACGGACGTCCCGACGTCATCATCACCGACCCGCCACGCGCCGGTATGCACTCCGATGTCATCGACACCATTCTCCGCGCCCATCCGAAGCGCATCGTCTACGTCAGCTGCAACCCCTCGACGCAGGCACGCGACCTTCAGGCGCTCGACGGAGCGTACGCTGTGAAGGCTGTGCAGCCCGTTGACATGTTCCCACATACGCCCCACGTGGAAAACGTCGTATTGCTTGAGGAAAGAATATAACAAGAATATGAAAAAACAAATCTTCTCTCTCGCTCTTGCCTCTCTCGCCCTCACGGGCGCGACGGCGCAGGAGAAGTCGCCCAAGATGTCGCTTTTCAGCGACATTAAGTTCAGCGGCTACGTCATGTCACAGTATCAATACAGCGACAAGGAAAACGACAAAGGCGAGAAGGACGCCAACTCCTTCAACATACGCATGGTGCGCCTCGCCCTTGAGGGACGCGTCGTGAAAGACTTCTATTGGAAGGTGCAGCTGCAAGTCAACGGCAACACGAGCAATCTCGGCTCGTCGCCGCGAATGGTGGACGCCTTCGCCGAATGGCAGAAGTTCGACGCATTCAAGATAAAGGCAGGACAGTTCAAGCGCCCGTTCACCTTCGAGAACCCCATGCACCCCATCACTCAGGGCTTCATGTCCTACTCGCAGAACGTCACGAAGCTCTCCGGCTTCAACGACCGCTCCGGTGAACATGCCAGCAACGGACGCGACATCGGCGTGCAGATTCAGGGCGACCTTCTCAAAAACCGCGCCGGACGCCATCTGCTCCACTATCAGGTGGGCGTCTTCAACGGACAAGGCACCAACCAAAAGGACGTGGACCAGCGCAAGGACGTCATCGGCGGCGTGTGGGTGATGCCCGTAAAGGGACTGCGCATTGGCGCCTTCGGATGGACTGGCTCGTATGCACGCAAGGGCACATGGACCGTCACCGACGACAATCATCAGCCCGTGCTCGACGCACAGGGACAACCCGTAACACGCAGTGGCGTTCGCTCGCTGCCGAAAAACCGCTACGCCTTCAGCGCGGAATATGCCGCCAATGACTGGACGGTGCGCTCGGAGTACATACATAGCCAGGGCTACGGATTCACGACGGCATACAGCTCCGGCAAGGAGTCTGACTGCAACATCAACTACAAGGCAGGCGACAAGGCCGACGGCTTCTATGCGCTCATGATAGCACCGGTCATCTCGAAAAAACTCTACGCCAAGGCACGCTACGACCTCTACCGCCCGCAGGCTGAATGGGGCACATCTAAGACGCAATATGAGATTGGCGCCAACTACTGGATTGGCAAACACATCATGATTGGCGCGGAATACGCTCGTGTCAACGACCGCAGCCTCAAGAAGGAGAACTACAACATGGTCGACATACAACTTGACGTGAAGTTCTAAAGGGGCTAAACACAAGCACATCAACAAACACAACAGACTGAATTAACATTTTATAAATCAGGGGGGGGAAATTGTTTCCCCTCCACAAAAGTACAGAAGTTATGAGAAACAGAAGACTCGACGATGCTGACAGATTCCGCGAGAGCAGTCTGAAAGCCATTCGCAATCGTAAGAAGTATGCCCGTATTCTCTACTGGGTGCTCGTAGCTGTGGCAGCGATAATGCTATTTCTCGTCTACGCAGCCTACAAATTGGACAACTAAAGATATCTTATCACAAACTTTAACGTGTTAAAACGCATAACTAACAATAAAACAAAATCTGTACACATAACAACAAAGCAACAATCCTTTTTACCAAACAAACAAAAGAATACATCTATGGTAAACAAATCATTGGCAGCCGCACTCTTCGGCTGCATACTGTCAGCTAATGTCACAATGGCGCAGTCGCTGCTGCCCAAGCCACAGTCGTTTGAGGCTGGCAAGGGAACGTTCAGCACCACAAGCGGCGTGAAGGTCGTCAATGAGGCAGGAGCAATGGCAGACAACATCTACTCGAAGCCGTGGACAGCAAAGTCGTCCGACGGCGCACGCCAAGTAGTGCGCTTCACGAAGCTCCAGAATCCATCGTCGCCCGAGGCCTACCGCCTACACATCACGCGCGACACGCTGCTCGTCAGCGCTGCCTCTGCCGACGGATTTCTCCACGCCTGGCAAACCATCGCGCAGCTGACGTCGAAAAACTCCATCATGGCTTGCGACGTGACAGACGCTCCTGCCTTCAAGTGGCGCTCGCTGATGCTCGACGTGTCGCGCCATTTCCAGCCGATTGAGTTCGTCAAGAAGCAGATTGACATCATGGCGCAATACAAATTCAACCGCCTCCACCTCCACCTCACGGATGCTGCCGGATGGCGCATAGAGATAAAGCGCTACCCACGCCTCACCAACTTCGCCGCATGGCGACAAGGCAACACGTGGAAAGAATGGAGCAAGAACGGATGCAAATACATGCAAGAAGGCAGCGACGGTGCCTACGGCGGCTACTACACACAAGCCCAACTGCGCGATCTCGTCGCCTACGCTGCCGAACGCGGCATAACCATCGTGCCGGAGATAGAGATGCCGGGCCACTCCGCCGAGGTGCTCACTGCCTACCCCGAGCTTTCATGCACGCACGAGCCTTACAAGCAGATGGACTTCTGCCCGGGCAGCATCGCCACCTACGACTTCCTTGAGAACGTGCTGAAGGAAGTGATGGACATCTTCCCGTCAAAGTACATTCACGTCGGAGGCGACGAGGCCGACAAGGTCTCATGGCCGTCATGCCCGCTCTGCCAAAAGAAGATGAAGGAACTTGGCACCGACAAGGATGGACTACAGGCTCATCTCATCGCACACTTCGGCAAGTTTCTCTCCGAACACGGACGACAACTCGTCGGATGGGACGAGGTGATAGCCGGCAATCTGGAGAAGAACACGACCGTCATGGTATGGCGCGGACTGGAGAAGGCGCATGAGGCCATCGAGCACGGCTACGACGTAGTGCTCTCGCCAAGCGGCTACTGGTACCTCGACTACTATCAGGACGCCCCCGACACGCAGCCGGAGGCCATCGGAGGCTACCTGCCGCTGGAGAAAGTGTACAGCTATGTGCCGGGCGGCACTCTGCCCGAGGCTGAGCGAGCCAAGATTACGGGCGTGCAGGCCAATCTCTGGACGGAGTACATCCCTACTGGAAAGCAGGTGGAATACATGCTCTATCCACGAGCTCTTGCCATCGCCGAGATAGGATGGAACGGCACGAAGACGAAGAACTATCCCGAATTCCGCCAGCGTGCGCTGAAGCAGATTGAGCATCTGCGTGCTGAAGGCGTCAACACGTTCGACCTCAAGCACGAGAAGGGCGAGCGCCCGGAGTCGTTCAAGACCACGAAGCACAAGGCTCTCGGCTGCAAGATTATCTTCAACCACCGCTATGAGGACAAGTACAAAGCGCAGGGCGACCAGACACTCGTCGACGGAAAGCACGGCGGCTGGACCTACGGCGACCAGAAATGGCAGGGCTTCCTCGGCAACAAGGGCTATTGCCTCGACCTCACGCTCGACCTCGGCAAGGTGGAGAAAATATCTTCCGTCTCTGCCGACTTCATGCAGGCCTACGGAGCATGGGTGTTCTTCCCGTCGGAGTACAAGATTTCGGTCAGCGAAGACGGCAAGAACTTCACGGAAGTCTATGACAAAACGTGGGAAATCGACCGCGACGTGCAACTCGGTTTCCGCAATCTTGCATGGAAAGGCTCAAAGAAAGCACGCTTCATCCGCGTGCAAGGCAGCACTACAGAGGATGGCGGATGGCTGTTTACAGATGAAATCGTCGTAAAATAAAATAATGCAAACAGAAAGAATCTCAATAGACGGAAAGGACTGCCTGCTGTTCACAGCGGGCAGTCCTCGTTTTGTTTTGGTGCAGCCGACGGCTCGCCATGAAGCGAAGAACGACGGCATCTACCGCGAGGCGGAGCTGATAATTGCAAACTGCGACACGAACATAGCTCTCGCCGCCTTTGACGTCGGCGACTGGGCGCGCGCGCTCATGCCGTGGGCAGACGCTGCCGTGTCGAAGGACAAGGAAGTGGGCTGCCATGCAGCCGACACGCTACGCTACGTGCAGTCTGCTCTCTTGCCACGTCTCTGCTCACGCTTCGGCGACTTGCCATGCGTCATCGGCGGCTATTCCCTCGGCGGACTGTTCGCCCTATGGGCAGCACGCGAAGCCGATGCATTCTGCGCCGTCGCTGCAGCGTCGCCTTCGCTCTGGATACGGAAATGGGGAGAATACGCGAGCACCCACCCCATGAAGTCGTCAACGGTCTTCCTCAGCCTTGGCGACCGCGAGGAGCATTGCCGCAACCAACGCATGAAGCTCATCGGCGACTGCGTGCGCTCCGAACACTCTCTACTTCTTGCACAGCCCGACATCACCCACACCACACTCGAATGGAACCCAGGCGGACACTTCGGAGCCGAGGCTGAACGCACGGCAAGGGCCTTCTGCTGGTGTGTCAACAATGTCGCTAATTAGCAAAAGTGGCACTTTAGACATGCTAAAGCGCCACTTCGTTTTTATATGACTAATATTGTCAGTTCCTATTAGAACATCTTGGCAGGATAAACGCCCTCATCGGCAAGCTTCTGGAACTTTGCCACTACGTCCGGACGATCCTCAGGATAGGTTACGCCAAACCACTTGGATGTTGTGTCGAGCACCTCGCAGGTGGCTGTGCCTTCGTGAATGAGCTTGTCTACCATCAACGGGATGAAGAACTCGCTCTTGAGATTCTCCATATTCTTCGGGTCGGAGAGGAACTCCTTGAAGTATTCCTCGCTGTGCTTGAAGTAGTCGGGAGTGAAGCCCCAGAAGTTCATTGACACAGGAGTTGTATCGGGGATTGCCACCCATGTCTCGCCGTCGTCGGCAAGATATTTTACAACGCCGTCGATGCGCTGAATCTTCGTGCGCTCCACGACAGACGTGAGATGATGGTGCTCGTCGTTCTCGCAGATACCACGGCTAACAGTGCCGCTCTCGGAGAGTGTGTTGCCTACGCGGAAGCCTACCATGGCATACTTTCCCGTAGAACCTTCGGGCAGCTCGCTGAGCCACTTGCCCATCACGCGGAAAGCGTCGCGATCGTAGAAGTCATCGCAGTTGAGCACGGCAAACGGCTCATTGATGACATTGGCACCCATCATAACGGCGTGGTTGGTACCCCAAGGCTTCGTGCGGCCTTCCGGACACTTGAATCCTTCTGGCAGAGCGTCGAGGCTCTGGAATACGAGCTCGCACGGAATGTGGCCCTCATACTTGGAGAGCACGATGCGACGGAAGTCGTCCTCGAAGTCCTTGCGAATCACGAATACGAGTTTGCCGAAGCCGGCATTGATGGCGTCATAGATGCTGTAGTCCATGATTGTCTCACCATGAGGGCCAAGCTCGTCAAGCTGCTTCAGTCCTCCGTAGCGGCTGCCCATACCGGCAGCAAGGAGAAAAAGAGTTGGTTTCATAATCGTTCTTGATGTTATGTTTGAGTTAATACTTGTATTTCGGTTTTTTTAGCCTCTTTCTATCAGACGCAAAAGTAACAAATAAAGACGATATAGAAAAAGATTTGGCCTAAAATTTTTCTCACAATACTGCAAAGAGCGCTGTCGTTCGCACTTCTTGCCCAAGGAATTGGAATTATAACTGGGGGCTTCGCGCGAAAACGAAAAAAGCTGGCAATGCACCTCTTGCCTTCGCTTTGGTGCAATGTCAGCATTTTGTCTTGAACGAGTTTTCTATGCTCGTTATCTCGCTTGAGAATTTCTTGTCTATCTTTAAGCGGCGCTCCACTTGGTTGCAACTGTATATGACGGTGGAGTGGTCGCGTCCTCCGACGAGCCTTCCGATGCGGCTTGCCGGCATTTTCGTGTATTTCTGTGCCAAGTAAATCGACACCTGGCGTGCCATAACATAGTCTTTCTTGCGACTCTTGCTGTTGATGTTGGCAGGTGTTACGTTGTAGTGCTGGCAAACGCTCTCTATGATTTCGTCCACGGTGAGCGGCTCCTCGCTTATCTTCACTGAGCGCTTTACAACGCGCTGTGCGAGTTGCATGTCTACATTGCAGTTGTAGACAACGCTGTAAGCCATCAGCGAGTTGACGACGCCCTGCAAATCGCGCACGGAGCCATTGGCTGTCGAAGCGATAAACTTCACTACGTCTTCCGGGATGTTGAGCCCGTCGTGGCGGATTTTGCTTTCGAGGATGTCTACGCAGAGCTGCACGTTGGGCTTCTCAAGCTCCGCTATGAGTCCGCCTGAGAAGCGCGTAATGAGTCGCTCGTTCATTCCCTTCAGCTCCACGGGAGGTCTATCACTCGCAAGGATGATGCGTTTTCCGTTGCGGTAGAGATAGTTGAAGATATGGAAGAAGGTGTTCTGCGTGCCTTTCTTGTCCTCCCACTCCTGAATATCGTCGACAATGAGCATGTCGATGGTCTGGTAGAAGTTGATGAAGTCGTTGACGGTGTTGCGGAGCACGGCGTTCGTGTACTGCACCTCGAAGAGTCGGGCGCTGATATAGAGCACACGCTTCTGCGGATAGAGCCTCTTCGTCTCTACGCCAATGGCGTTGATGAGATGGGTTTTGCCGCATCCTGAGGGTCCGAACACGAAGAACGGATTGAACTGTATGTTCTGCGGATGCTCGGCTATCGACTGTCCGATAGCGCGTGGCAACTTGTTGCTGTTGCCTTCTATATAATTCTTGAAAGTAAGATGAGGATTGAGCTGCGGGTCGATCTGCTGTGTAGGGGCAGCGTCGAGCATGGTCGGCGCCTCGTTGGCGTGCTCGCGCTGACGAGGCTTCAGCGTCTCGTCGATTGGCTCATCCGACTCTATGGTCTGTGTTTTCTTGTTCTCACTGTCGGTAACAACACGATAGGAAAGACTGATGCCTTTGCCAAAGAAGCGCGTAAGCACCTTGCACAACAAGTCGACATAGTTCTCCTCCAGGTACTCGCATACGAACATGCTGGGTACGCGAAGGAGTAGCGTCTTCGTATCCTCATTGAAGGATTCGAAGGCGATTCGCTTGAACCATGCGTTGAATTGTTGCTCTGAAATATTCTCGCGTATGAGCGCAAGAGAATTGTCCCAAAGCTTGTCAGGACTTACATTCATTGGCTATATTGTTGTTTTGCAAACGTCTTTCGACAGTTATTGTTATAATTCCGAATGCAAAATTAGTAATTATTTTTGAAGTGAGCAAATATGTCGTTTTTTTAATGTTCGGTGGAATGTCTATAATGCGTTAATTTTCCGCAAGTTAGCGTTTTTTATGATTTTTCGGGCTGTTTTACGGCTTCAATCCACTTAACCTTCTGATATAAGGGAGGTTAGTGGATGTATTAGAAAATGGGCTTAATTTTGGTGAAACATTCGTTACCGTTATATTAAATATGTAAGGAAAACAACGTTGTAAGCCCGATTTTGCCGTGAAACAATGGCTTTGCTTAATTTATACAAATTCTAAATAGGCGAGAAGCTTTGCCCCTCGTCTATCCTATTTGTCCTTTCTGCCAAACACGGAGAAGTGTACGTAGCGCTTCGGGTGCTGCTTGAGGTCGATGACGAGCGAGTCGGCATGGCTCATAGTGGCATTGAGATTGTTGTAGAGCGCCGGATCGTTCATGAGCAAGCCAAGAGTGCCCTCCTTTCCGTTGAGCTTCGCCGTAACCTGATTGACGTTGGCAAGCGTCTGGTCGATTTGCTGCTTCGTAGAGGCGAGGTCGAGGGCGGCAAGGTTCTGCGTGAACTGCGTCGTGTTGTCGAGCACGCCGTTGGCTTTCGACATGAGAGTGGGCACGCCGCGATTGAGCGACTTCATAAGCGTGTTAAGCTCCGCTGTGGAGACGGTGAGGTTCTGCGTGACGGTCTGTATGTTTCCCAATGAAGCGGCAATGGCAGGATTGGCAAGCAGCGTGTTGACGCTACTGAGGATGCTGTCGAGCTTCGGAAGCATCCGCTCTATCGACGGCACCATATCTGCCACCTTTCCCATGGCGCCGCTGTTGACGTCGCCTATAATTGTTCCGCCAGGCATCACGCGCTCGCGCATATTGTTGGCAAGCAAGAGGTCGACCTTCACGTTGCCCATGAGGTCGCTCACGATTTCGGCAGAACTGCCTGCCGGGATGCGCATGTCTTTGTCGATGCCGGCAAGCACGCGTGTCGGGTGTTCACCGGAGTAGTCGAAGATGACGCTCTTCACAGTTCCCACCTTGTAGCCGTCGGCGTAGATGGGGGTTGAGGAGCCAAGTCCGCTGATGTCCTCGAACTCAATGTAGTAGTCGTTAGTCGACGAGAACAGATTGAGTCCCTTGAGGAAATTCATACCGAAGAACAGTATCACTACGCCAATGATGGCGACGATTGCTATTTTTACTTCTTTCGTGAATGCTTTCATATTTAGTATTTATTTTTATCAGTGTATTATTTTCTTGCGTTACGATTTCTCTTAAATTCCCTTATACCCTCGTTGACATCCATTTTCTCGCCGTTTTTGAAGGCTATGACAAAAGCGCCCGGGAACTTTTCCATTAGCTCCTTCCGCAGCCGGAATATTTCGTTGTAGTTGTTGGACGCACCGCAAGTGTACTTATACAAGCCGCCCTCCTGAAAGAAGTCGACGTTGTCAAGCTGCTTGAGATGTGAGTCGCCCTTCTTAAGCCGCTGTTTGCTGACGAATATCTGCACCTTAAACACGGGGCGGCTTGCGTCAGCAGAAGTCTCCGGCTTGCGCTCGTTTGACCGAGGGGCAGCGCTCTTTGGTTTGGCTGAAGTTGTATTAGCTTGCGACTTGCCGGCTTCCGGCTGCGCAGAAGCGCTTTTTGACTGGCGGTCGCGAGTTGCGGAAGCCGACCTGTTGCGGCTCGCTGCCGCGTTGCTGCTTCGGCGCTCCGCCGCCGTAGTGTCGGGAGTGCCGAAGCGCGTGGCGCGTTCGTCCGGCTGCACGTCGGCAGAAGCTACGGGAGCAGCGTTCTCCGGCTCCGCTAAAGCCTGCGACTGCGGCTTGAACGGCACTGTGATGCCCGTGTCGTACTTGTTCTTGTATTCCGCGAAAGCGTTGTAGATGGCACGCGAAATGAGGTCAACCTTCGAGCGGTCGTTGAGCATCTGCTCCTCGTCGGGAGTGGAGATGTAGCCCAGCTCTATCAGACAAGCAGGCATAGATGTAAGCCTAAGCACGGCGAGATTTTGCTGATGCACGCCCTTGTTGGGCCTGTTGGCTTCGCGACACACATGATTTTGCAGCATTTTCGCCATGTCGATGCTTTTCGAGAGATTCTTGTCCTGTATGAATTCAAACATGATGTTGCTCTCAGGCGAGTTGGGGTCGAAGCCTACGTAATGCTGCCTGTAGTCCTTCTCAAGGAATATCACGGAGTTCTCGCGCTTCGCCACCTCAAGATTCGTCGCGGTGGCGTGCGAGCGTCCGTCGCCGAGAGTGTAGGTCTCGAAGCCTCTTGCCGTGTGTACGCCCTTCAAGGCATTGGTGTGAACCGAGATAAAGAGGTCGGCTTTGGCGCGGTTGGCTATCTCCGCACGCTCATAAAGCGGAATGAAAACGTCCGTCTTACGTGTATACACCACCTTCACGTCGGGACAGTTCTGCTCGACATACTTGCCGAAAGCAAGCGCTACGTTAAGGTTGATGTTCTTCTCCACCGACATCGTTCCAGGCGCTCCTGTGTCGCGTCCGCCGTGTCCGGCGTCGATGACCAGCGTGAATTTCTTGCCTGCCACAGCTGTGACAGGCAGTAGAAGTATGATGAAAAGCAGTGCGAGCAGTACTCTCTTTGTCATAAACGGTTTATGCTTCGTGTCTTTGTTCTGTTAGATGCTACAGGAATTACGCCACCTGTAGTCGGCTGCTATCTTTGTCCCTGTCGGCTGCAAAGGTAGCTAATTAATTGAAAAAACCGAAAATATTCATTTAGTTTTTTCACGCTCCACATGTATTTCAACCCCCGCTCCGTCGCAGTCGGCCCCCATCGGAGGGTTGGTCTTGGTAATGCGGAGCACTATTGAGGAAATATCGGCATATTCGTCGAACAGGCGCTTTACTATGCGCCCCGCCACATGCTCCAACAGGCGCGAGGGCTTGAGCATCTCTTCACGCACCGTTGCGTAGAGCTCGGCGTAGTTGAGCGTGTCGGCTACGTCGTCGGAGGTGAAGGCGCGGCTCACGTCGTAGCCTACGCGCACGCTGACGAGATAGTCGTTGCCCGTGAGTTGCTCCTGTGGGAGCACGCCATGACAGGCGTGAAGCCGTATGTTGTCGATGTAGACATAAGATTCTGTAAGTGTGGCCATATATATAATGTGTAAATATAATATAATGTTAGGTGTTACGTCGGCAAGCCATTGTCAGAACGGGTAGCCGATGGCGAAATGAAGGCTCTGGCTGTCCTTGAAGTTGTTGAAATTGTAGAAGCCGCTCTTGTAGGGCAGGTGGAGACCAATGCCCCAGTCGAGACGCAGCACGAAGAAGTCGAGGTCGTAGCGTATGCCTATGCCCGTGCCAAGCGCCATCTCACTGAGCAGATTTTTCAGCTGCAGCTTTGAGCCAGAACGGTAGCCGTCGTCGCGCATCGCCCACACGTTGCCCGCATCGAGGAACACAGCACCATAGAGATTGCCGAACACGCGCGGACGGAACTCAAGGTTCATCTGCAACTTTATGTCGCCCGTCTGGTCCATATAGGAAAGGCGCGAGCTATTGGCATAGTACTTGCCCGGACCGATGCTTCTCACGTTGAAAGCACGGATGCTGTTGGCACCTCCGACGTAGAATTGCTCACTGTAGGGCGCACTCTCCGCATTGCCGTACGACCATATAACGCCGGCACTGATATGCCCGACAAGCGAGCTGTGCTCCGTCACTTGCCAAGTCTTGCGGAAATCCGTCTCCACCTTCAGAAACTGTGCAAACGGATTCTTGAACATCGTCTTGCCCTTCTTGTTCCATTTCTCGCCGAAAGCCATGTAGACAAGCGAGAGGATGTTGGAAGCCTCGCTCAGCGACAACTGCCAATAAATCGGGTTGCGCATCGAGGAGGGCGACTGATATGTGAACGTGTAGCGCATCTTCGGCACAAACTGGTCGCTCATTGCCATCAGCAAGTAAGGGCTGTTGTTGAGCACCTCGCCGAATGCCTCCGTCATGTTTGTCATGTACTCATACTGCAGGATGAGCGGCGAGAACTGGTGCATCATCGTGGCACGCGGCTGCATGGTGTAGGTTAGCTCGCCCGACACGATGTGGCGCTTGAAGTAGCCCGAGCGGTTGAGCACGTCGCTCGACGCCTTGATGAGCGTTGACGGCGTGGCATAGTCGCGATGGACGGCAAGTCCCTTGGCACGGCGCTGGCGGCGCAGACGCTTCATCAAGCCGTTGATGAAGAGCAGGCGTGGCATCTCAAGCGAGAGGTCGGCACCGTACTCATAGGAATTGAACTTCGAACTGGTGCCATCGGCTTGATGACCTGTCTGCCATTCGTAGGAACCTTTCAGATTGAGCGAGAGCTTCTCGCCTCCACGGAAGGCGTTGCGCTTGGCAAAACCGAGAGTGACGCCTGGTCCGACGCGTCCGGTCGTCTTGCCGACGACGTTTGCCTCAAAGTAAATGTCGTATGGTTTGTCGAAGACGCAGTTGAGCGTAAGGTCGAGCGTGTCACAGTCGGGCGTTGTGTCGCGAGGAGCAAACGAAAGGTCAACGCGCGAGAAGAGTCCCTTTGCCGTAAGCGTGTTGACTGTCTGCTGATAGTCGGCATAGCTGTAGAGTTGGCGCGGGCGCAACTTCATGTCGCGCGTAATGACACTGCGGCGTATTGGCGACCGCTTGCCGTTGTAGACGATGGTGTAGTTGCGACGGCGCGTAGTGTCGGCAAGCTGCTCTATTGCCGATTGCTTGCGCAGCTCAAGATTGATCCTTCCCACATACCACTTGTGTCCGACACGCGCAGGCAAGCTGTCGGCATACTGCAAGCGCACCTGTGCCTTTCCGGCGTTGGCGATGGTGTCGGCAAGGAATGTGGCATAGCTTGGCTGATAATAGAAGAAGCCATTGTTGCGCAGAAGCGTGGAGACACGCGTGCGCTCGGCTTCAAGAGTGGACACGTCGAAGGGGTCGCCCTTCTTGACAAGCGCTTCCGAAGCCGTGGAATCTATCAGCTCCTTCGCCTCTTGAGGGAAGTTGCGGTAGGTAAGCGTGTCGATGGTGTGGAGTTCTCCGAGGTTAACAGTGTAGCGCACTTTCGCCGTCTTCGAGCTGTCAGTCGTGAGCACGTCGTAGCCCACGTAGCCGCTGAAGTAGCCGCGGGCGCGCAGCAACTCACGCGCCACCTGCGTGTGAAGGCGCGGATTGACAGCGCTGAGAAGCACGGGGGCCTTGCCAAACGTCTTCTTCACCCACTTGCCGAAGCCACTCTCCGACTTGTAGAAGGCGTTGTAAATCCAAAGACGATAGGAGAACGGCAACCTGTAGTAAGGACTACCGAAGAGTGAGCCGTTGGGGGCTGTGGCAAGCGCCGCCTCCAGTTCCTCCTGCGTCGAGGTGAAATGCTCCGACGGAACATAGTTCTCGTAGCGGGTCTTGGCAAGCCCCGTGAAGAGCTTGTCGTCGTCGGGAACGGAACTCGTAGAGGAACACGCCGCCACGACAGCTGCCCACATTATTATATATATATACTTCTTAAATCTCATGTCATTGTTTTTCGTTCGTCCTTATTTCCGTTGTCTGCTTGCCGCGCTTCTGCACAGCAGTGTCGCCACGCTGCTCTGGCAGCATCGTAGAGGAAGACTTCCTGAATCTGAAAATATCCTTCAGGCTCTGCAGCTTGCGCCGCCACATGAAGCCACCGCCAAACTGCTCCACGTAGCCCTCCAGCCAGTCGTAGGAATCGCGGTCGTAGAAGAGCTTCAAATACTTGTTGGAATTTGGTGAAAGGCGGTATTCCAGCGTCACGTTGTCGAAGAACGTGTCGTTCTGATTCTCCACCTCCGCTCCGCTCGACACCTTTCCGCCGATGACGATGCGTAGGCGGTTGTTGAGGAAGCGCTTCGAGAACTTGAAGGAATAGTCGGTATGTATCTGTCCGGAGCCGAGCGTTGTGTTGTCCATGCCAAAGGAGAGGTCGAGCGTTCGGAGAGCGTTGCCAGAGATGGCGTTAATCTGCGAGCTGAGGAATGCGCTCAGGGCGTTGTTCATGGAGAACGAGCTCGTGTTGCCATCGGCGAGATACATGCCCGTCGTGAGCATCGTCACGGCAAGTTTACCACGGTTTTCTATCGACTGTGTCATCAGTTCGTTGTGCATCTGCTGGTCGTCGGGCGCGTCGATAGTGAACTGTAGTCCCATGTCGTTGAGCGTCTTGGTCAGCTCCACGCCACACTCAAAGAGCACGCTGCGCCCTGCTCCACCGTCCGACGTCACCGTAGCCTTTGTGGTTTCCGTTGCAGTGATGTTCAGGCGCGGATTCATCGGGTCGCCGAAGAACTCCACATAGCTACCGTCCTTTATGGTGAACGTCTTCAGCGGAATAACGGGCAACGAATATTTCATCTCGCCCTGCCCTATCGTGTAGCGTCCGTAGAGACTCAGTCCGTCGGACGCCGTGTAGAGCATACGCAGGTCGCCTCCGCCGATGATGTCCACATAGTTTGACTTGTCGGCGTTGAGGGCGCAAAGAACATGCGCACCCTCGTCGATGCTCACGGTGAGATCCATGACAAGACCCGTAAGCGGCGGGCGCTCCACGGCGACGGCGTCGGGGTCGCGGAAGTTGACAAACTTCACGAGCCCGTCGAGCTGGTTGTCGGTGGAAAGCGGAGAGTCGCGCAAGATATAGGTTATGTCCGACGAGCCGAGCACGTCGAGTCGTCCGCGCAAGCGCAAGCCGTCGAGCGGTCCGTCGGCAAGTCCGAGGAAATTGACGTAAGCCTTGCCGAAAGCTTCCGAGCGGGCCTTCTCCTTAGAGTCGATGAGCAGATAGTTGGATGCACGCATACGCATATAGAGCGTCATGTTCGACAAGTCGCTGAAGTCAAGGTTGCCATAGAGCGTCAGTGGGCTGCCGTTGCCTGCGAACATTTGGAAATTCTCAAACAGCATCTTGCTCGACGTAATCGTGACGGGGTCGTCAGAGAGGCGCATCTCCACGCCGTAAGGCTCACTTGCAACGTAGGCAGAATCGAAGAGCAACTCGCCGTTCACATCCGGCCGGGCAAGCTGTCCCTCCACCTTGACGTGTCCGTCGGCATAGCCACGGAAGCTAAGCAGGCGGTCGGGGATGAAGCCGTTGAGCAAGAGCAATGGTGTGCGCGACAGACTGAGGTCGGCGTCAAGATTGCCGAAGCCCGTGGAATTGTACGTGCCACTGAGCGTGCACACCTCATAATTGTCCATCATCAGCGTTCCGTCGACGTAATGCTCGCGTCCGCCGTCCTTCGGCATATAGACAAACTCACTTGAGAGATTGCCCACCGGGCATCCCTCGTACGCCATGTCGTCGACACGCACCGACGACGACACCGACATCGTGCCGTCAGCCATGTCGATGTAGTGGAAGTCACCGTTCATTATGCCCTTCACATTGGGTGCGTATGGAATGACCGACAGCACCTTCTCAAGGTCGAAACGCGTGAGTCCGACGGTAATGTCCTGCAAGGCATCGGTGCTGTCATTAGTATACACCTGCACGCCCATGCCGTCTTCCGCCTGCAACTTCATGTCGGCAGAGATGCGTTGATTGTCGGCGAAGAAAATGTAGTTGCCCTTGTTCACCTTGAATTTCTTGTATCCAAGCACGGGGTCTATTCCGCCAAGCATCAGCCTTACGCCGCCCGGCTCCATGTTGGCTTTCAAGCCAAGAGCGACACCAAGGCGGTCGCGGTCGTCAAAGACGCGCGTGCCAAAATAGAGCGACTGCTTGTAGAAGGCGCCGCGGAAGAGAGCGTTGAAGACGTATTGCTTATTGTAGCGGTTGTTGCGCACCTGTCCCTCAAAGTCGGTCTTCACGGAATCGGAGCGGAATGTAAGACGTATGGTGTCGAGCTGCACGCCGGCAGCACATAAGGAGTCGAGGCTCACGCGTCCGTTGATGCCTTTCGATGGCGACGTAGCCATGTCGATGTAGGCGTTGTGGAAGTCGTAGCCATAGCGGCGCATGGTGCGTGCAAAGACGTTTTCCCTACCAGCGTCAAGATAGAGCGAGAGCTTCGGCATTCGCTCGCGCAGACGCAGTTGGTCGATGTAGCGTTCCTTCGACTGCTTCACAAGCTCCTTGTTGACCGATGTGAACCGATTGAGGATATGCTCCACGGAGCCGTGACCGTCAAGCCGAAGCGTGAAGTCGCCACAGACAACATCGGCATGAGTAGAGTCGCGGCGCGTAAAGACGTCGAGCACGACGTTCTCCGGTCGGTAAGCGCGGTCGGAGTCGCGCACGACGATGTTGCCAATCAATCCTTTGGCGCTGTGGGCTGAGCGCAAGTCGGACTTCACTTCCATGTTAGCCGTGAGCGAAGCGGCAAGCGGCTTCTTCGTCAATCCAAGACGGTAGAAGTCGGCATTGAGCAGATTGCAGACAAGGTTGGCCTCCAGCTTACGTCTGTCCATGAGCGTGCGGAGGTCAATGATGCCGTTGAGCACGGGATTGTGGCTGTCGAGCACTGCCTGCCCCACTCCCTTGCCGACATTGGCATGCAGATTAAGATTTGAAAGATCGTAGCCCGAATAGGCGAATTTGCGCACGGAGGCGGCAGCCTTCATACTTGTGCGCGGCGAAAGGAAATCGAAGCCCGTGCCCTCAACCATGATGTTTCCGCTCAGCGGACTAAGCCCCATGCCAGGAAGGAAGGCGTCAAGACGCAGTTTGTCGGCTATTAGATTGGCTGTGTAGGCGAGGCGGCGCGAGTCGAGAGTGGCATTGGCACGCAGCGAGCCGCCACCCTGCGTGGCAACGAAGCGCGTGGCGTAGCGTGGCCCGTTGACGTCGACATCGCCGTCGAGCGTTATGCCGGATGGTATGCGGAATGTGGCAGACGACGTCGGATCTATTATAGGCTTAAGAAATCCGAGATCGTCGGCACGTGCTTTCAAATTGATATGTGCCGTCAGACGGTCGAGAGCTGCAAGGTTGGCAGCCCTTCCGTCGGCCTTCAAAGAAAAAGCTGTGGGGAGCGTAGCAGAAAGCTCGCCTATGCGCAGACTGCGCATGTTGCCGTTGATGTCGGCACGCAGGGCAAGCGGATATTCCGGAAGGCGCAAGACGAACTGCAGGGGCATGAGTCCAACAATGCGCATAATGTCGGATTTGCCGATAGAAGCATCAAGGCGCAACTTCATCACGCCCGGATTATTGTCGGAGAATGTGGAGAAGTCCATGTCGGCAACTGCTGTCAGACGCGACACGGGAGTAGACAGACGGAAGTCGGGCAGCGAGATGTGAGCCGTGTCGAGAGATATGTGGCCAGTGGCGTTGCTCACGGCGATGCCGCTCTTCTCCTTAAAAGCAAGGCGTCGCAGTACAAGAGCCAGCTTGCTGCCTTCGCTGGCAAACTGAAGGGAGTCGATATGCAGCGAGACGGACGATAGAGCCAAGTGGTTGAAGTCGAGGCCTTTCCCACGTATTGCGAAGTTGTTGTCATAGGTGACGGCACCGTCGCGCCAGTCGAATGTGCCGACACGATATACGCCCTTGCCGAGGTCAATGTTGCCAAGGGTTGCCGTAGCGTCGCCGATGCGCACGCCAATTGCCAGCGTGTCGCCAGGCATGTGTATGGTTGCAGAAGAACGTTTTACGCTGAGTCTGCCAAAAAGAATTTTCCAGTTGTTTTGAGTCTTTGATGTGTCTTCGGGTACGGTGTCGCTGAGCGCCACGTCTACATTGGCATTGTCGAGAATGACGGGGCCAAGACTAACGCTCTCACCCGCAAGTCCTACGGTGCTTGGCTCCACTTTCAGCCGACCAACGCTGCCCTTGACACGCGCAGAGGGCACAAACTGCGCCGTGTTCATCTTCACATTGCGGAAGTCGAGATACTTCACCTCTACGTTGCCCGAGAAGAGAGGAAGGAGTTTCACGCCGACAATAAGTTGCCGTGCATCGGCAATGGTGTCCTTGGAAGAGTGAAGATCGTCGCTTGGCTGCACGGCAAGGAGCCCGCTGACACTTAGGTCGAGCGGAAAGCCAAGATGCACACGCTCCACTGAGACTGTGAAGCCTGAAGAAGAAGAGGCATACTCTGCCACCTTTTTCACCGCCCAATTCTGCACTGACGGAACATAGAGCAAGACTGCCAAGAGCAGTACAAGCAGAAGAGGTGTCGCCACGACCCATGCCGAGGCTTTCAGAGTTTTCTTTACAATAGGCTTCATTCTGACGGATTTTATATTTGAGTTAAGACAATTCTTTGATTACTGTGCAGTGGCTGCGCCTACAGCGCACCACTTGCCAAGTCCTGCCAGAGCCGGTCGGCAGGCACGGGAGCCTCAATACATATCCTTTCTTTCGAGACGGGATGCACAAACTCCACACGATGGGACTGCAGCGAGATGCTGCCGTCGGGATTGCTGCGTGGCGCCCCGTACTTCAGGTCGCCCTTTATCGGGCATCCCATGTAGGCAAGCTGGCAGCGTATCTGATGATGGCGGCCCGTAAGCAGCTGCACCTCAAGCAGCATATAATTGTCCGACACGGATCGCACCTTATAGTTGAGCACAGCCTTCTTGGCTCCCGCCACCTCATGGTCGTGTGCATAGCTTTTGTTCTGACGCTCGTTGCGCGTGAGCCATCCCGTAAGAGTGCCCTCAGAGGGAATGTCGCGCTTCTTCACTATCGCCCAATAGGTTTTGTGCACGTCGCCGTTGCGAAACATGTCGTTGAGTCTTGAGAGCGCTTTAGAGGTCTTGGCGAAGACAACAAGGCCGCCAACAGGTCTGTCAAGACGATGCACCACACCGAGAAAAACGTTGCCCGGCTTGTTGTACTTCTCCTTGATGTACTCCTTCACAATGTCGGCAAGCGGACGGTCGCCCGTCTTGTCGCCTTGCACTATTTCGCCACTTGCCTTGTTGACGATGATGATGTGGTTGTCCTCGTAGACTACTTCCATGCTTTTATCTAAAATAAATTTATTCTACAACAAAAAACGACAATAGAGGCAATAGAGACAATACGCGGTTAACCTCTTTGTCTCTATTGTCTCTATTGTCGTATATACTAAAAAATGTATTACATGTTCATACCGCCATCGATCTGAATGACCTGACCACTCACGTAGCTTGCCAAGTCGGAGGCGAGGAAAAGGCAAACGTTGGCAATGTCCTCTGTCTGACCACCACGACGGAGAGGAATTTTCTTCATCCAGTCCTTGCGGATTTCCTCAGGCAGCTGAGCAGTCATGGCTGTCTCAATGAAGCCCGGGGCTACGGCGTTGGCACGTATGCCCTTAGGACCAAGCTCCTGTGCGATTGACTTCGCAAGAGCTATCATGCCTGCCTTAGAGGCAGCGTAGTTGCACTGTCCGGCGTTGCCGTGAACACCCACTACCGATGCCATATTGATGATTGAGCCACTGCGCTGGCGAAGCATGATTGGCGAGCAAGCGTGGATGAAGTTGAAAGCAGACTTGAGGTTGACGTTAAGTACAGCGTCCCACTGTGCCTCGCTCATGCGCAACATGAGTCCGTCCTTGGTGATGCCTGCATTGTTTACAAGAATATCAATTGATCCGAAGTCAGCGTGAATCTGCTTAACGACCTTGTCGGTCTCCTCGAAGTCGGCTGCATTGCCGGCGTAAGCACGGCATGTCACGCCGAGAGCCTCTATCTCCTTGCGTGTAGCCTCAAGTCCTGCGGCCATATCGTCGTTGAGCACGAGGTCAGTGAATGCGATGTTAGCACCTTCAGAGGCGAACTTCATTGCGACAGCCTTACCGATGCCGCGGGCTGCTCCAGTGACAAGGGCAGTCTTACCTGTTAATAATCCCATTTCTTTTCTTTGTTTATTGTTTTACAAATTAGCATAAACAGATACATTGAATACCCGCTTTCATTATGCTAATGATTGTCTATTTGGTGCAAAGTTACAACAAATAGTTGAAAACGAATAAACAAATATGACAAAACTTGAGTTATGACAACTATTATAGTAGGTGTGTAGTTGGTGCAGAAGAGGAGCATCAAGCGATATTTCGAGTTTTCTCCTGTATTTTAAACACATTGAACAAAAGAAGTTCATTGCTTTATAGCGTTGCGCTTGCCCAAGGCTCCATACACCACCTTCGCCACGAGCGGCTTGCTCGCCTCTTCGGTGAGTCCGTGTCCAAGGCGTCCGTAGATGAACGGCACCTCCAGCCCCTTTATACAATAATGCGTGATGTCGGCTACGAGGTCAACATTGTCGATGTCGAATTCACCGTCTGCCTTGCCTTCATTGTAAACCTTGCGGAACAGTTCTATCTCGTCATCGTCAAACTTCTTGCGCACCTTCTCCACCATCCATATATTCCTGAAGAATTCAGCACGCAGATTTCCATTGCGCACGACGGTTTCCTTTATCATGCTCAAATGCGTGTAGATAAGCTCTATTATCTTGTCTTGCGGACGCATCTTCATAGCCGCCACTTCGTCAAGCTTGTCGCTGAGCCGCTCAAGTTCCGACTCTATAACAGCGGAATACACGTCTTCCTTCCTGTTGAAATAAGTGTAGAGCGTGCGGCGTCCTTTTCCCGACGCCACAGCAATGTCGTTCATTGTGGTGTTGGCGATGCCGTTCTTGGCAAACAACTGGCGCGCCACATCAACGAGTTTTTGTCGAGTCTTGGATATTGACATATTGGATGTTGAGTGTTACGATGATTTTTTATACCTTATAATATATATAGCGTACAAGCGTGCTTTTCTCATTTGCACAATCTTCTATACGTGTGCAAAAGTAATATATATATTTGGATTAGCAAAGCTTTTCAGAATATTTTCTGTCCATGCTCATCTACTCAGCATGATGTCGTCGAGAGGGATTTTGCTCCATGCGAATGTTGACAATAGCTCTGTTGGCGCCACGGGGCGCGACGTTGTCTGAAGTCCAGCCACGTGTGCAAGGAAGCCGACAATCTCTTCCGGCGAATGGCGAAGGCGCAGTTGCTCCATGTCGAGACTGCGGTCGCGCTTGGAGAGGCGCTGGCCCGCGACGTTGCAGAGCAATGGAAGATGGATGAACGAAGGCGGATTGAAGCCAAGCTGGCGTGCAAGATATATCTGTTGAGGCGACGAAAGAAGGAGATCGCGACCGCGCACCACCTCGTTGACGCCCATCAGAGCATCGTCAACTACCACCGCCAGCTGATAAGCCCAGGCGCCGTCTTTGCGCCTTACGATAAAGTCGCCGCAATGCGTTGCCAAGTCTACGGACTGTGAGCCGTAGTGTCCGTCAGTGAAAACAACTGTCCCCTGCCCCACTTCCGGCACCATCACGCGCAGCGCAGCCGGCCCCTTCCGCGAACCGGGCGGCAGATTGCGACACGTGCCTTTGTAGACCACGCGCCCGTCGCTCTCATGCGGAGCCTGCGTGGCAAGGATGTCGGCACGCGTGCAATAGCATGGATACGTGAGACCCTTACGCTTGAGCACGTCGAGATAGTGCTCGTAGATGTCGCCACGCTGGCTCTGATAGTAGGGTCCCTCGTCCCAGTCGAGCCCAAGCCAATGGAGATCGTCCATGATGAGGTCGGCATACTCGCGGCGGGAGCGTTGAGGGTCGATGTCCTCAATACGCAGAAGCCACTTGCCGCCTTTCGACTTCGCCGACAGCCACGATAGCATGGCGCTGAACACGTTTCCCAGGTGCATGCGTCCTGTCGGCGACGGAGCGAAGCGTCCTTTTATTTCTTTTCTTTCCATTTTCTTTCTTCTTGCTGACAAAACAGCCTTATCCTTTAGTACACCTTCTTCTTGCCGTTGTGAATATATATTCTTCCACGCTGAAGGGCGCTCACGCGCTGTCCGGTAAGCGTGTACCAAGCCCCGTCTGTCCTCATGCCGTCAGACGACGGAAGAGCGATGGACGTCGGATTGTTGGGGTTAGGACGCGGTGTAATAATGTATGGATTGGCGTCATAGCCAGGAATCTTGTGCAGATTGGCAAAGGCACAAACATCTGTAGACGTCTCACCGAGCCATCCGCATTGCTGCAGTACGCCCGTGGCAACACGCACGAAGTTGACGTTTTCGAGCTGCACGGGGCGTCCGTCTGCATCCACTGCCCAACTTATATCGAAGGAAGAGGCGATACTGTCCTGCGCCGGGCAGGCGTCGGCGTAGCCGTAGGAGTCGGAAGAATAGCGATACTGCACCCAATAAGTGCCATTGCCACTTTGGTCGACAGCATTATTGGGCAATCTGCCGCCCTTAAACGTCAGTTCGTCCTTCCGTTCATACTGCGGCCAATAGCTTTGGCTATGGTAGACATTCTTGGGCTGATAGCCCGTGGAGTCGCGCGGCGTGCCGTCCTTGTCGGTCCACGTGCAGCGCCAGCGTATGTAGTTGTCTGCCAACGCCTCGGAAAGAGGTTTGTAGTAAGTTATTGAGAAATCGTGTATCTCCGAACGGAAATACTCCGACCCAGCCAGCTCATACCACTTAGCTGTCGCCACGTCGTCGCCCACGCCGACATACACTATGCCCGGCTCTATGCTGCCACCTATGGATTGGCTGCCGTTTGCGGGGTCATTGGCAGCGTAGAAGCCGTTGCCGAGGATAAGGATGTCGGAGCCAGGACCGTTGTTTATTGGCTCGTCAAACTTTACCGTGATGTAGCCTCCGTAAGCGCCGAGCGAAACAATATTGTTCTGCGCAAGCGTTTCCATTGCATTCATGCACACCTCCTCCTGCGTAGTTTCGCTGTCAGCCTCAGGCAGTTCGTTGACTGATTGACCTGGAGCTTGATGAAGCTCCACGACCTTGTAGCCGAGAGCGCTCTGCGCTTGTAGCCCAAGGCTGATAAGCAGGCAGGATAAAAGAGCTAAAACATTCTTCATAGAGTTTTATTTATGTTTTGTAATTCATTGTGGTCTCAACGCCACGATGTGCCCCGGATTAAGCCCTTGCAGCCTCATCTTTGTCGACGTGCCCGTCTCTGGGTTGAAGTCGTAGAGATAGCCGTTGGTGGCATAGCTGCGGGCATCGGTCACGTATAGGTGTCCTGAATAAGGACTTATGTAGATGCAGTAGGGTGCCTGCATATCCATTATTGTGCTTACAGCAAAGGAGTAGCTGCCCAAGCCGTCGTATTCCTTCAACGACGGTAGGTCAATGGTGTGCACGCTGTATGTGTAGCCGCCATTGCCGATAGTGTTGTAGGAGAATTCCGACCCTATGAGATAGAAACGGTTCTCGTAGACGCAGCTGTAGGTGGCAGGAAAGTCGTAGACCTTGAATTGCTCCGTCGCCATGTTGAGCACTATCGACTTCGGCTTCACGTCGTAGTTGTCGCCGGCGGAGTTTACGCAGATAAACTCGCCGCTCTGCGACATCGTACCGAAGAGATTGATGCAGCCAGTGTCGATACGGCGCAGCTCCTTCATCGACGCGGCGTCCACGACGGAGATGGTCGACTCGTAGCTATGGTCTTTCTCCTGAAAGGAATAACCTCCGGTGTTGGCAATGAAGAGTTTGCCGTCGTAATAGGCGATGCCTTCCGGCTCGTAGCCCACTTTGCACGTGTCCACCGTCTTCTTCGTCACGAGGTCAATCTTTGCGACGTAGCCCTTGTTGGCATAAGAAGTACAATAGAGATAGCGCGTGCCGTCTGTGGCGAGGCGGCGGTTGTTGGGGATGTCCTCCGTGGCGGCGATGGCCCTTCCGTCGGGGTACATGTATTGTATGATGTTCGACCAGTTGACGGAAACGGCTATCAGCGTGTCGTTTACCTGAATGATGTCGTTGCCCGTGTCGCCGAGATGCATCCTCGGATTGTTCGCCTTGAACCATCCGTTGACCAATCTGCCGTCGGCGAAGTATGAGATAGTGGAGTTGTCCATGCCCCAGAGTCCCTCGCAGAGCACGAGCAGGCGATCGTCTGTGCTACCGCTGTCCGTCTGCCCCGCGTCGTCAGCAGGCTCAAGAGAGCAGGCGGAGAAGGCTACTGCCACTATCGCCATGCTGATATAACGTGTGAGTATATTGCGTAGTTTCATGTCTTTTGGGTATTATTCTTTGCTCCCTATTTTTTTTACATTTCAAACTTCACGGTGAATTTCCAGTTTCTGCCCGGCATGGGATAGCGCTTCACTACCTCATGACGGGAGTCGGTGAGGTTGTTACATTCAATAGTGGTCTGCACAATCATTCCTTTCCTCAACAGAAAGCGTTTGTTGAGCTTCAAGTCCAGCGTGTACCAGTCGCCGAGCAGGTCGTCGCGGTTGTTGGAGATGAGTGCGAATCTCTCGCCCGTGTAGAGGAAAGACGTGCAAAGGGAGTAGGAGTCGTAGCCAAGGTCCACGATGAGCGAGCCGGAATGTAGCGGAGAATAAGGTACATAGTGCTTGTATTCCGGGTCGGAGGGCACGCTGTAGTCGCGGTCGCTCTGGCATGTGTAGTTGGCGTTGGTGGCGAGCGAGAACTTTCCCCACTCATGATTGTAGCCTCCGGAGAGCGAGATGCCAAGCGATTTCACCATGCCGAAGTTCACCATCGACCAACGGAACTGGCTTTTCATGGGTATTGCCACTATCTTGTCCTCAATCTCGTTGTAGTAACCGTCGACGGCAAAATGTAGGCTCTTGCCCTTGAAGTCGAAGCCTGCGTCCCACTGTGAGGTGTACTCCGGCTTCAGCTTCGTGTTGCCGACGAGCGTGTAGTAGAGGTCGTTGAGCGTCGGGGCACGGAAGATGCGCTTATGAAAGGCGCGTGCTACCCATGGACCTCTTTTGTAGGAGGCGAGAAACATGGGCGTAAAGCGCCTCAGCGGCGAAGCCTGGTTTCGTGTGTGGTCTTGTATGTAGGTGTAGAGCAGCGCCACGTTGAGCTCTACGCCATGGTAGGAGGCTATCGCCGACAGCAAACTCTTGGAGTCGATGCGGTAGACGTAGCTGAACTTGTAGACATCGCAGTTGAGGTCAGTCCATCTAAGGTCGGTGCTTGCAGTGAGCGAGAAGAAGCCCGTCGTGTAGGCGCCTGCCACAGAGGCGTAGAGGTCCTGCTGCGTGTAGTGGTTGTTGCAGTACATGGTGGAGGCGTTCGTAGAGGGGTCTTGCAAGTAGTGGAGATAGTCGTAGGAGTACTTCAAGTTTGCCCTAAGCCCGAACCTTTCCCAAAGTTTCCTGTAGGACGACTGCACGAAGAAGTTCTGGTCCCACTGTCGGTCGGTGGAGTCCCACTGGTCGGAGAGTCGCCGAATGACGGGACCAGGCAGTCCACGCACGGAGTTATAGTAGTAAACGTGGGTTGATAGGCCCTTGTAGAACCCTGCAGCCTCAAGCCGATAAAACGAAATGTCTGAGTTGTGGCGTCTTCCGATGGTGTCCTCAGAGGCAGAACGGAAACGAAACTTGTAGTCGCCGTCGGAATGTTGGTACTCTGCATCGACGAAGAAGAGGTTTTTCAATGCGAAGTATCCCTTTATCTTGTTTAAACCGAAAGAGCCGTTACCATATTCAACGTTGAACGTAGTGCGGTCGGGACGCTTCGTCTGCATGTACACCGTGGCAGCCGAGGCATACTCCGACGCCGACTGCAGTCGCTCGTTCTTGTTGGCGTTGTAGAGCGAAACCGACTCCATGTTGGAAAGCGAGTACTTTCCGAGATCGACTTGCCCATTCTGCGCGTTCGTTATACGTATGCCGTCAAGGTAGACGCCGACGTGCTGCGAACCGAGTGAGCGCACGTTCACCGTCTTCAGTCCACCCAACCCGCCGTAGTCCTTTATCTGCACGCCGGAAAAATACTTCAGCGCGTCTGCCACAGAAGACGTGGAAAGATTCTGAAGGGTTGCGCCGGAGAGTGTCTGACTCGGCGTTAGGTAATGTGGGCGCTCACCCACACACACCACGTCATCCAATGACAAGATGGTGTCATTGTAGTTATCCAGCTCCTGCGCACGGCTTACGGCAGCGCATAATAACACCAACAGAAAGACATACAATTTCTTCATACTTACTGCTATATAGGCAATATTAAATGGCAAAGGTAAGCAATTATCGCGTATAACTGGCAACTGACGTGAAAGAATTATTCTTTTTTGTGTATTTTCTTACAACTTTTCCCACAGCTCTTACAACTATTCTGCGAACGCCTGTTGTTGCGGGAAAACACACCATCGTATATAAAAAAACGAAAGTGTGCCAAAAGGAAGTAAAAAGTAGTTGCTTCCTTTTGACACACTCTCGTAATTTTATTTATTTCTTATTTATTTCTTCAACAGCACTTTCCTTGATGAGCCGTCGGAGTATTTTATGATATACAGTCCGGCTACAGCACGCTCAACTTTCATGCCACCAATGTTGTATATGCCCACAACTCTACGTGCGACACCATTGTTTCCAATGGTGATATCCTTAATGCCTGTAGTACCCTTGCTGTTTGAAACAGCGAGGAGGATAGGCATTCCCGTGTCACTTGAACGGCGCACGCTGAGCGACGTTATCTTCTTAGACTCGTCCACTTCCATCTCATACTCGTAGAGATTGAAATAGCCATCCCAGCTTGATGCTGCCTCAGTGCGGTCGTTGTCGTAGATGCCAAGACCGAACACAGCCTCACCCTTGCCTTCATTGTCCTCCAGCTCGTCGATGTGGGAATAAGGCAGAGAGAATGTGGCGGCATCGCTCTTCGTCCCGTCCTCATAGTTGGCTATCACCTCCATCTTTGGCTTGCGCATGGGGCTGAACGCGAGGAAGTGGAGCTTGGCGGCGCTTGTGGGCGAAACCATCTTCAACTCGTAGGTGTCGTCGTTGGCCATCGCGAGGGCGTTGTTCTCGTCGTATGGAGCGAGCTTAAACTGTGTGCCGTTCTTTGTCGTCACCATGCGCGACTCGTCGGCTATCGCCCCTTCGGTCTGCACTCCGGTCGAGTAGAAAGCTCCGAAATCATCATAGAAGGTGTAGTTAACCATCTTGTACTCGGCACGCTCTGCAATGACGTCCTTTGTCCATCCTGTCATATCGACCGGTCCGGCGGGCACGTCGGGCTGCACGAAAGCCTCAACCTCGGCAAGAGAAGGATAGAAATAGGGGTTGACATTACACTTCACAACCAGATACTTGCACTTCTGTGCCTCCGGGAAGAGATATTCAACCGACGATGTCTCGCCTATGTTCTCGAAGGTCTTGGCTACGGTGAGCAGGTCGAGGGTGTTGCTGAAGGCAATGGCCACGTCCTTGTTGACAGTGCCCTCCTTGTCGTTGTCGTTCACGCCCCTGTTGTTGTCGGGGAAGTAGACCTTCACCTTGGTGAGGTTCCAGCCTTCGTCGTCTGGACACTCGAAGATGGCCCATGTGTCGTAGTTGTGTGTGGACGGTTCCTCGATAGCCGACAATCCCTCTGCCGTCTTGTCGCCGTCGCCCAATGTTGTGAGGGTGAACGAGTCGAACGCCGCGCCGCCCATGTTGCTGTCTGACTTGTAGTGGCGCACCGTGGCTGTACTTCCTGCGAGCACGCTTGGCTGAGTGTTGTCGTCGACCGACACGTTCACGCGTCCCACCTTGTAGGCAGTGCCGTTAGTCACGCGCACCTCCACCTCACAGCGTCCCACATTGTTGGACGCAACCACGGGAATTGTGAACTCAGCCTTGTCCTTGTCCTCGGTTATCTTGCCGAAGCTTACTATCGAAGATGTTGTAGTTGCCGTACAAGCGAAGTTGGCCTCGCGCTTGTCGCCGTTGAGATCGTACTTCACCACGATGTTGCCCGTAGTGTTTGGTTCCATTGAGAGCGCATTGTCGGCAGATATAGTGAATTTGGTGTCGTCGATGCCATACACCTCAAACTCCCATATTCGCAGTGTGCCTTCCACCTCGGGGACAAGCTTCACATAGCGTGCCTTTACGGGAGCGATGAATGCACTCTTGAGCGACTGGTCGGCCACGTCGTTCTCTTCAACCACGTTCTTCCATGTCTTGCCGTCGTCAGAAACGGCAATCTTGTAGTTCTTTATCTGGTCGACGCCCTTCTCGGGGCCGTAGTTGCCGTCATAAATCTTGAATCCGTAGATGCGGTAGGCATTCTCAAGGTCGAATACCACCCAGTTCTCCGAACTTACGTTGCACCATTTCTGTGACGAGTCGGAAGGCTTTGTCACACCGTCGATGATGCGAGCCGGCACCTCAGTTGTGTTGGTTGAACCACTATAATCCACTACAGTCTTGCCGCGCACGACATTCTCCACCTTGCTGTACTCTGTGTCGTCGAGCACGTCAATGGCCTGGATATTAGTGTTGGATGTTCCGGTGGCATTGGTCGCTTCCACACCCAAGGTCAGGCGGCCGGTCTTTGTAGCCTTCACCTTCACGGGATTGCTCTCGGCAGATGTGCCGTCGGCAAACTCAAGCCCCTCGGGCAGAGTCCACTTGAAGCCGGTAGGATTGCCAGTGCCATGGGCAGTAATGGTAGCAGTCTCGCCCACTTTCATATAACTCTTGTCCATGATAAGGCTCACGGTTGGAGCTGCTGCCTGCGGATATTTGGGGTCGATCTTGCCGACCTCGTACGATTCGCCATTCTTCATAACAGCCTCAAGGCGCACCTCAATGCTCGCATCGCTGCCGTGGCGTTCGAACGACGGAACATAGAAAGCCTCGTCGCGTGTCTGCCCAACAAGGTTGCTCACGCCACTACCGTCTTTCACGTAGATGTCGAAGTGGTCAAAGTCGTTGCTCCAATCGAAGTCCCAAAGTAGACGGAGGTCGTTCTTGCCGTCGCCGAGTGTTGACGTTGTTTTGAAGTTTGTGACCTTCAGCGCACCAGGATTGTAGTCGGCAGGCAACATAGCCAATTCGCCGAGGTTCATGTCGAAGGCATTGACGGCTGCTGCAGCCTTGATGTTGAGCGCAATCATATATATGGTTTTGCCATTGAGCTGCGAGAGGTCGTATTCGGCAATTGTCCATCCGTTCTCCTCCTTTGTGGACGATGGCTGTATAGTCACGTTGGGGTTGACGGAGCTTTCGGTTGAGAACTGTGCCTCGAGTGTGGCTCCCTGTGCTCCCTTATAGACAAGCTTCATAGTGCCGCCGTCAGTCACGGGAATCATGGTCTTGTAGAGGCGCATGAGATGGTCGCCAGCCGAGAGCGGTCCTGATATTTTGAAGCTTGAGCCAACGTTCCACGCATCGTCCCAGTCGACGTCTACCTTTAGGTCGCCGCGGTTCTCTATCCACCAACGCCATGTCGGCAACACCGACTGCACGCCAGAGTGATACCAGTCGTGTGTGCCGCGCTTCTTGCCGTGCACGAAGCGGTATTTGCCCACGCCCACACACATAGAGCTCATAAACGGCATGCTCTGAATGGCAGAGCGCTCGCACATGGCGTTGGAAAGTCCTGGCCAAGTCGGGGTCGGGTCAATCCATGAGGTCTCCTTCTCGGGGGTGATGTATGACGGGTCACCCTTGGGGTTCACCCACATGTTCTGCTCATAGCGGAACACACCCTTCACGGCGTCGTAGGCTTTTTCGCCGCAGTTGTCGGGCGTGTTGAGAAGATTCTTCACCCAGTCTTTCCACAGACGTTCCTCCGGGCAGAAGAGGTCGAGCGAACCGACGTGACCGTCTTTCGGCATGGCAGCGCGGAGCTGTCCGCCCCATCCGTCGTAACCCGAGTTTACCACCTGCACACCAGCATAAATCTTCGAGAAAGTCTGAGCCTCGGTGCAACCTATGCTTGCAGCCTCGCTGCGGTGGTCGCCGGCAGAGCCATACTCAAGGAATTGCGATGTGTTGATATGGGTCTTCATCTTTTCGGTGTCAACGATGTTGCGTGCATCGTACCACTGTATCTCCATCCAAGGCTGTCCTCCAGCCTCGGCATAACTCATGTACTCACGAATCCAGTCGTTCCATCCGTCATGTCCGCCCGACTCCGAATTGATGAACCATCCGTCGAAGCCTAAGTAGGATGCAATCTCGTAGAGTTTCTTGGCATATATGTAGGAGCCGTTCTCTTTGGTACACATCTGCACCACCCAGTCGTAAGTGCCGCCATAGTAGGTCGGCGGGAAGAAAATCTGTCCCAGCACCTTCACGCCCTGCGCATGGGCAGCGTCGACAACGGGAGCCGGCGGCGGAATGATAATGCCCTCGGAGGCAGAGCCTGCCCAATACACGAGCTTGTCCATGTACTGCCAGTAGGTTGGCTGATAACCCGTGAAGTTGTAGTCGCCCTGCGACGGGCACTGCGAACATGTAGGGAAAAGAATGGTAGCGTTGCAAAGCTCACCCTCATACCATTGGTATTCGTTGGCTTTCATGATGGTCGGTTCCTTGAAGCGTGTTGCCAATGGCACGCGCGATCGGTTGAACCTCGCATTGGCGTCGGTTTCCGGACTCCAGTTCTTCACCTTGTCGGGATGCCAGCAACCGCCGTATGGCTGTTGGGCTTGTGCACCAATGCTGGCTGAAGCCAAGACCGATGCGGCTAAGATAAAGCGTCTAAATGATGACATAATTCTTATTTTTAAATTGTTAGTAATAAATTCAGTACGTGTGGTTATTTGCGAAACTTCAGTTAGCTATATTAGGTTTTCTCATACACGAATCGTCTTCTAATAGCTATAACAAAATAAAAGACGGATTTACTTACAGTTGAAAATTCGTTTAACTTTCTTTCAAATTCAAAAATACGTTAATAAATGTAGTCATCACGCATAAAATATTTACAATTATTAAACGACAGATGGTAAATATGTGTAAATTCCTTAATTTACCATTCTCATGTATTGGTAAGTTGCTATGCTTGTTTTTTGTGGGATGAGCTTAGAAAAAAAATGTTGCATGCCACTTCCGTTTATGGTAAATTAAGTTCTGCTTATCCTAATGTTTATTTAGAGCCTCTTTTGAAAATAGAGTCAATGCCTGATTTTAAGATTTTCACAGTTAACATTTATTTATATTTATCATCCAAGATTTCATTCCGCTCAAAAGTTCTTTATGTGTCTCTGACGCAATTCTTCAAATATGTATTGTTAGAATTTCATTGAAATTTGTGAGATAATTAGGGCTGCGATGCTCACTCTTCACTTTCCAAGGCTGCTTTTCCTCACCCTCAACAGCCAATCGCAATGTTTTCAAGCCATAGCGGTGGTTGAGTTCGTCCATTGTCTTCATCAGCCTTGCCCGTTGGGGACGGTTTGGTATAGAATCAAACAATTCTGCTTGAAAGCAACTTGCTGGAACTATGTCGCCAACGACTACACCTGCCTTTTTATACATAATCCCTTTCTTGTAGATTTGGGCAAGTATGCTCAATGCCGAACTTGTTATTTCCATCGCATCCGAAGTTGGCGTAAGGAAAGACTGGGAAGCAGCATTGCTGTATTGCTCCAAGTCCTCCCTGAATCTATTGCTGCATAGAAACACCGTCACGCTCTTTGCGCCCGTCCCCTCGCCACGCAGCTTGTTGGCGCAGCTGCAGGCAAATGTTGCCACTGCTGCCTTCAGCGATTGAATGTCGCCAACCATGTTTCCGAAGCTCCTGCTTGTGCAGATTGTCTTCTTTCGCACAATTTCCGATGTGTCGATACATGGCATCCCGTTGAGTTCCCTCCATGTTTGAAATCCTGGTTTCGAGAAGTGCGACCTAACCCACGATTCGCTTTTGTCGGCAAACTCCAATGGGGTATGAATCCCGTAGTAGTTCAGTTTCTCAAAAGTTCGCTTTCCTATCCCCCATACATCAGCAAGACAGAACATTTCCAAGGCCTTCCGCCGTTTGTCATCGTTGTCAATTATGCACACGCCATGATAGCCAGCATACTGCTTGGCGAATTTGCTTCCCATCTTTGCAAGTGTCTTTGTCGGTGCGATGCCTACGCTCACGGGAATATCAGTCCATAACTTTATCTTATTTGCAATGTCGCGCATCATGCCGACAAGATTGAAGTGAGCGTCATATCCAGTCAAGTCGCAAAAACTCTCGTCAATGCTATAGTTCTCCACATGATGAATGGATTTGCGCAAGATGTTTGTCACCCTCTTGCTCATTGCGGCATAAAGGTACATGTTGGTGGAAAACACTGCAACATGATGACAGTCAACAATACTCCTTACTTTGAATATAGGATCACCACGATGCAAGCCCACAGCCTTTGCCTCTGGCGTGAGCGCAACGATACAGCCGTCGTTGCTCGACAAAACAACGACCGGCTTTCCTTCAAGACCGGGGTGGAACACCTTCTCGACGGAACAAAAGAAACTGTTGCAATCTACCAGTGCATACATATTTTCAACCTCTTGGCTTATGGATTATGTAGGTGACAGTGCCCCATATACTAAATGTATCATCTTCTGTCACCTTAATTTTGGGATACTTCGGATTGGCAGGAACGAGCCATCCCTCACCATCCTTTTTGACAAAGTGTTTCAATGTGTACTCGCCGTTCAGCTCACATACTGCGACTTCTGCCGGACTTGGCGTGCGATTGCTCTTGTCGACAATGATTACATCGCCACTATATATTCCGGCATCTATCATGGAATTGCCATCCACTCTAATGAGATAGCTGGCTTCAGGGTTAGGGCAGAGCATCTTTAGGAGCTCGATGTCTTGACTTCTCTCATCATTGTCAAGAGGAATTGGAAAGCCTGCAACTATCCCTACATCAAAGAACGGCAAACTCAAGTCCTTTACTTTTGTCACGGGATAGATATCTCCTATCTTGCGGATGCTCGTATCAAGTGTGTGAATCTCCTTGATTATACAATTCTTGATGAAATCGGTCTTGTTCGCTTGGGCATCAATAAACCTTGCCACATTCCCAGAAGCCCTGAATGTATAGAGCTTGCTGTCAGAATGTGGTCTTCCTGCCCCTTCCCTGCGCCCACCACGACGCTCTTTATTCTTGTTTTCCTTCATGTTTCTACAATTACAATGCAAAAGTATAACAAATATTTTGATTAACGTAATACGTTTTCAAAATTAACATAATTATGCCATAGCTTTGTATTGTTACATAGGGTACGTGATTATCACTTGAAGTGCCGGAGAAACTATATAAAAATGACAAAAATGAAGTTTTTTGAAAAATAATCGTCAAAACATTTGCACGTTTCAACAAAAACCACTACCTTTGCACTCGCAATTCAGAAATACGGCAATCGCTAATAATTCAAAATTGCTTTTATGGTTAATATCGCGGAGTGGAGCAGTTGGTAGCTCGCCAGGCTCATAACCTGGAGGTCGCATGTTCGAGTCCTGCCTCCGCAACAAAGAATGTCCGAAACTGTCTTGATAACAAGAAGTTGCGGACATTTCTCGTATATGGTGATTCCGGATTCGGACACCAGCACAGACTTGGATAGTTTAATAACATTGGTTGGCAGGAGTCGAACAATGTAAAAAAATGTATTCAAAAGCTAAAAATTTATTATCGAGTAGAGAAATAATAGGTTATACCCTTCCACGACTACACAAGGGTAAAACTTGCTATGTAGACTTCTTCGCCTACGATCCTACTTTAGGAGGAATGAAGCGCAAGAAATACATGCTCGACAAGTACCACGACCGCGAGGAACGCGAAAAGATGGCCACGCTCCTCATTTTTAACCTCACACAGAGACTTATTGCCGGATGGAACCCGTTTGTCAATGCCGACAAGACGAGGCAATACACCGAACTGGACACGGTGTTCAGCAGATATATTGCCTACACTGAAACGGCAGAGAAGAAGGGTATACTCAAGCCGAAGACAGCCACCGACTACCGCAGCCGTCTGAACCAGTTGCGCATCTACATCGAGGAGAACGGCGTGAGGATAAAGTATGTGTACCAGTTTGACAGTGTGTTTGCGGTGGACTTTCTCGACTACCTTATCCTCGACAAGGATTTGAGCGCGAAGTCGCGCAACAACTACCGCACATGGCTGTCGGCATTTGCCACATGGCTCGTAGACCGGCAATACATTGAGAAAAATCCTATTGAGAATATACATATGCTGCGCGAGGACGAGAAGCTGCGCTCCGCATTGGATGCGAAGAATCTGCGCAAGGTGAAGGAGTGGACCTCGAAATACAACCCTTCGTTTTATCTTGCCTGCATGATGGAATACTACACATTCATACGACCTGACGAGCTGCGCTACATAAAGATTGGCGACATATCCATAAAGGAGCAAAGCGTATATGTGTCGCCCAATGTGGCGAAGAACCGCAAGGGGCAGGTCGTTGCACTTAACGACACTGTGCCGAAGCTGATGATTGAGCTGAAGATATTCGACCACCCGTCGCAAGACTATCTCTTTGGCGAGGAAATGACACCAGGACCAAAACAGCTTTATGTAAACCGCTTCCGTCAGGAGTGGAACAAGATGCGCAAGGCGTTGGGATTTCCTGCTGCATACCAGTTCTACTCTCTGAAGGACTCCGGCATACGCGACCTTGCCAATGCCGAGGGCATTGTTGTGGCGCGTGATCAGGCACGGCACTCAGACATATCGGTGACGAACAAGTATCTGAAGAGGCCGAAAGTGGCGCACGAGGAGACGAAGCACTTTGTCGGGGAGCTATAATATCTCGTAGAAGTAGCCGGTCTTCAGACGGCTGATGCCCTCGCCCGACACCTCAAGCTCCACTTTCTGACAGATGAAGCGGCGGTTGTGGAAGATATAGATTTTGGAAGGGTCAGGGATGTCGTCGGTGAGAAACTTGATACACAGGAGATTGTGGGAGTCGACGTCGATGCCAGATGAGGGCTGTCCAATAACACTGCCGTCATATCTTACGTGAGCGAGCCCATGCAGAATATTTAGAGAGAGTGAAGCGGTTTCGTTCTCGCCGCTCCATTCTGGACAAGCCCGGAAGTCGGAGTAGGATACGGGGTAGCGACACCGCGTGTCTTCTCCGTCGAGACGATTATAGAAGAGCGTTGGCTTTTTGGTCTTTAGGTTGAATACATTGTTACTTGCTATGAATATAGACAATTTATCGTCGTTTTCCTGCTCTTCTTCGTCAACGTCTTCGGCGCCTCCCTCGATTGCCTCTTGCACGGAGCAGTACGAGTCGCCGTCGTCATCGGTAAATGACCCGTTAATGTCAGGAGAATCGTTAGGTATTGACGGAACGACGACGTAGCCATCGGCAAGCAGATAGCCTTCTAGTTGTCCAATCTCAGGTTTGGCGTGCCCTCTCATTATCCTTGCGATGGCAACCGGCACGATATTGACGCTGATACTGGAGTCGGAATTGCGGTCGCGCACGATTGGACTAAAGAATCCGCATTTGACAAGGTGTTCCCATTCTTTTCCGCTGTCGTCCCAATTGGCAGCGGTATTGGCATAGAGGTAAAAAGTGCCTTGTGTTTTGAATATTGTACGACGTTTCATTTTGTCGCTCATGCCATTAAAGTCTTGCAACAACTCCGCCATACTGTTATATTCCTTGATGTCGAAAACTTTCTGTACGTCGGCAGGTATGCAGTCGCTCCATGAACGTTCGGTGGAACTGTCGAAGCTATAGTCAATATTGGAAGTGTAGATGGACTCCACTGAGTCTTCGTCGTACTCGCAGGAGTACTCCGCAACACACTCGTATGTGACATTTTCGCTGTTGTATTCATCGTCTATAGGGAGGATATCTACGACCATGTCTATGTCATCGAAGATTAACGCCACATTCATGAGTTTTGACACTTCGTCGAGAAATTTATATACAGTCCAGTGCGGTAGAGCTTTGGCTGGGTCGGTGGTTTGCCTTGCGTTGGCTATGTAAAGGCGTCCGAAGACGGATGTGTCAAAGCGGAAATTCACCTGCTTGTAGCCCTCCGATTGCAGTGTTCTTGTGAGCACGTGTTGCAGCGATGGCTGTATGGCGATGTTGTGCATTGTCATGCGTGCACCGAGTTGTCCGTTGGAGTTTGGTATGCGGTAGAGAGGGAAGCGGATATCGTTGACGAAGCGGTCGTTGGTTTCATCCCAAACCGGGTTGAATATGCCAGTCAGGCATCCGACGCGCGACGAGTTGTCGAGCGTAATGTAGATTTTGCCAGGCAGTTGCGAAGGCTTGAGCGTATCGGGGTGCATTGTGCTGTCGAGACCATAGACGCTGTCGCCGTCGATATCGTAGTTGATGTTGTCAATGAAATGCTTTTCAAACTTTGAGTTGTACTTGATACGCGATTTGCCACCGACTACCTGCAGTTTGACTGTTGTGTCTGAGACGGAGGTGACAGTACCTTTACCAGATATGAAAAGCCGGCCTGCGGCATAGAGCTTGCAGTCGTCGAAAGCTGCAATGCGCTTGCTGACATCGAAGCGGTGGATATTGCCGAAGAGCAGCTGGTTGGCATGGATGGACATGGGGAAAGAGATGTCGTAGGTGTAGGAACCTGAGTCTTGGATGTACGGGTTATTGAGCGTAACCTTTATTTTTTCTTCAGTGGCGGGATAGGCCACCTTTTTGTTGATAACACAAGTGATCATAGCGATATTTTTTTAGGCTCTTGATTGGAGTTTGTGGAAGCGGTCGAGGTTGCGTGCTATGCCTCGCTCACCGTCGATGTAGCACTCGGCGTGGATGCCGTCGGCGAGAATTGACGACAAGCGGTCGATGACATCGCGTGCATCGGTGAGAGTGGCGTTGAGTGCGGAGTTGTCGGTAGTGACATTGACCGTAGGAGCAGAGACAACCGCAGCGGAGCCTTGACCCAATGAGCGCGAGATGTCGGCAGCGGTGAGCGACGACACGGTGTTGTTGCGCTGCGCCTCGTCGATAAGGCGGAGAGCCGGTAGCACCTGCGGATTGTTGACGGCACGGTGATTAGCCACGAACTCACCCTCATGCACCACTCCTGCCTCGCGGCGGTAGCTTGTACCGCCAGTGAAGCCACCCTCGTAGTAGCCAGCCTCCTGCGCCTTCTGCTGCTTCTTGATAGTCGCCACCTGAATGAGACCGGCGGCAGTGGCTATGCCGGCGGCAATAGGTGCAAGCACCATGTTGGCAGGATAAGGCACGCCCTGCATGGCGGAACTGTAGGCGGCAATGGCAGAGATGGCAGTCTGGGCAATGGCCTGGGCAATCTGCATGGTAGCCTGCTTGCGGGCATACTTGGTCTTAATCTTTGCCACCTCCTTCTCCTTCTGTTCTTCAAGTTTCTTGGTCTTGGCGGTATTGCCGGAAGCTGCGTTGATGAGCTTCTCATACTTCTTCTCGGTGACAGTAACCTCATAATCTGACTGTGCCGAGTAGTAGGACGACATGGCACTCATGAGCGGCGATATGGCATCCATAGCAGCCTGCATCTTGGAGACAATGCCGTTGCACATCCCGGCAGTGGCATCGCCCATTGCCGCCATAGCCTCCTCGTGGGACACAAGACCCTCCTGCTCCATCGACTTGATGTTGTCGATAGTAGACTTGTAGATGTCGATGTCGGAAGTGACGAGAGAAGTAATGCCCTGCCCCGTAGGATGGTCGTTGGAATACTTCGCCTTGGCATTGTTGGATGCCGTGTTGTAGGCCGACTGTGCGTTGGCACGGAACTGCTCACCACGGGAATTCTTGAGGTTATCTGCAGACTCCTGCTCGGCATAGTGAAGACGGATTTGCTTGAGCATCTGCTGGTATTCCTGCTCCTTGAGAAGACCTTTTTCATGCAATAAGTCAAGACCACGGAGCGTTATGCGCTCCTGCTCCTTGACATCCTTAGTTGTCCATTGTTCCCGGTATTGTGAAAGCAATTCGGCATAGTGTTGCTGAAGATAAAGTTGGTGTTCATTCTCGCGTTGTGCCATCTCGTGGCGAGCATCGAGCCACTCCTGCGAGCCCTCTTTAAGAGCCGCGATACGGTCGGCAAGCGCAGACATATCAATCTCGAAAAGCCGCTCGTTAAGAGCCTCTTCGTCGTGGTAGACATTGGAGTTGGAGTCGTTGTAGTCGCGGTTGGCAGCCTCCACCTCACGTTGGCGGTTAAGCTCAATGTCAGAGATTAAAGCCTTGGAATGGTCGTCTTCACGTTTGCGCTGCTCGTCGGCAATCTTCTCCTGCCACTGACCGTATTCAGTACCATACTTCTTGTAGATAGCCTCCAGAGCCTGGTAACCACGCACGGCGATATCGTGTTGACTGTCGAGATATTCGGTGTATGACTTCTTGCCCTGCGAATAAGCGAGAATATTATTAGCCTGCTCCTGATCAGTCTTGTCCTTTGCAGCCTTAACCTCAGCTTGATAAGCAGCCCTGGTTGCAGCCTTCATCTCGCGCTCATGTTTCTTGGCTGCAGATTCCCTTGAAGCATTGCCAGTATTTTTAAGCCCAGCCGAGCCGACTGGTGAAGTATTGGGATTCCAATCGGTGGAGACTCCAGAAGAGTCGTTGCCACCTTTAGCCATTAGAGCGTTGAACTGCTTTGCCACCCCGACATTCTTTTTAAGATAGACATTGATGTTCTGTATGCGTGACTCTACGATAGCTGCACTTTGCTCCGATTCACGCACGGCATCGTTCCATTGTTTCAGCTCATTGTGTTTGTTGATGTTAGCTTGAGTGGCAACCTTCTGGCCGGTTGGCAACATAACACCAAAGCTCGTGTATATGGTTTGGTCTTGTGTGGCATTATAATAGTCGGGATGCCGGTCGATCTCAGCCTGGACAGCCTTGGCAGAATGTTTATGTCTGGCAATCTCCTGGTCGAGGTCGAACTTCTTGCCCTGCAGTTCAACCATCTTATTGTACAGAGCCTGAGCCATAGCAGCATCGTTGAGGTTGCTGATATATTTTCTGATGGCGATGTTGTTGGACTCCATAAGCCTTGCCTCGTTGTTGAGATTGCGGTGATAGCCAGGCACTATTTTTTCAAGCGCAATCATGGCACGCTTCTTCTCATCGTAACTGTAAGCATTGGAGTTGACAACATTGGTAAGTTGCATGACGCGCGTTTTCTCCTCGGCAATGCTTTGGTTGGCCTCCTTCTGCGCATCGACCATATCTTTATGAGCCGCCCGCATTTTCTTGACGGCAAGCTGGTTCTCGTAAGCCGCCTTGTTATGGTCGCGAATAGCCTTTGCCAGATAGTAGATGCCAGCTCCGAGAGCGAGCACAGCGGTGAGCACAGCCGCGTAAGGATTGGATATGCTTGCCGCACGCATGGCATCCATAGCAGCCTTGGCCTTTTGCAGTTGACCGGTAAGTAAATAGTAAGCTATCTTGACAGAGTTGACCGCCACTGCCTTAGCCTTGTTTAAGGCAATGCTTGTGGCATCGTAGGCATTGAGAATCTTACTCCACGCTGCGTTGATTTTAACCGCAACCGCTTGTGCTTTGTAGACAAGCGTTACTGCAGCGATGGCAACGGCAAGCGTGGCGAGCGTGCCAATATGGCTCTTGGTGAATATGATGAGTTGATAGAGAGTCTTGACAAGTATGGCCGAGGTACTAATAGTGTATTTAACCACGGGCTGCAACTCCTTGCCAAGTTCAATGCTAAGCTCCATGAACTTTTTCTTTGCCATGTCGAGTTGAGCCTGCTCTGAAGTCATCTGTGTGTTGAACTCATTAATGACCGACGTGCCTTGTTCATAAGCGCGGTTGGCAATATCCTGCGCGTTCTTGATGTCGCCGAGTTTATCGGCCATGACAGAGAATACGGCTACACAACGCGAGCCATCCATGCCCATCTGGTCGAACATAGGCGCGAGCGACTCGAAGCCTCCCTGCTTCTTCATTGCGCCAAAGAACTGAAGCAATGCTTCGTTAGCGTCGTTTTTGAGAAGGTCAGAGAACTCCTTGACACTTTTGCCGGCAAGAGCGGCAAACTTGGCAGGCTCCTGATACATCTTGGCAATGAGGTTCTGCATGGCAGTAGCGGCAGCCTCGTCTTGCTGCATATTCTGGTCGAGCACTGAGGCAAAGCCCATTATTTGCTGTTGTGTGAGTCCGGCCTGCTTGCCCACGCCGGCAAGACGCGCTGTGAAGTCTACAAGATAGCCAGCCGACGCGCTGCTGCTCTGCGCAAGTTCGTTGATTACAGAACCAGTAGCAAGCATGGCCCCGCGCAAGCCTTTGGTTTTGTCATCGCCAAACATCTGTGCAAGTTTGCCGATGTTCTTAACAGCATCGTCGCCAAGATCATCGCCAAGAGCCACATTAATTTTATCTGCGGCATCAACAAAATCCTCGACAGCCTCCTTGGAAGTGATGCCGAGCCGCCCGGCATCGCCCGCGAGTTGGTTGAGCTTCTCTCGTGGAGTGCGCGTGTCCATGCGTTTGAACGACTCGTTAAGATCCTCCACCTTATCCTTGGCAAGGCCAGTGTATTTGATAACATCAACCATCTGTTCATCCATCTTGGCATAGTCGGCGGAGCATTTGCGAATAGTCATTGAAAGGCCAGTAATAGCACCTATAGCCTGAGTGATTGCACCCCAATTGACATTGAAGAAGTCTACAAACCTTGCCCACTTGCCTTTTGACTTCTCCTGCTCGGCATTGATGGCTGCAATCTCCGCTTTGAGTTGTTTTGCCTTATTGGTAAGTACCTTGAACTCGTCGGAGTTATGGTCAACATCGCGTAGTCGCTCGTTTACGAGTTTCAAGGAAGTCTCAAGATCGCGGATGGATGCGCCACTGATGTTGTTGAGCGTGGCGTTGATAAGGTTGGTCTCTTCAACAAAATCCTTAGCCCGCTGTTTTGCTTCGGCCATAGCAGTGTTGTATTGACCTATGGACGATGTACTGGCTTTCTTTATTTCATCCATACGTATGCGGCACAGGGTGAGATAGTCATTAAGAATCTTGTAATCGCCAGGGTCGGTTACGCCCTTCATGGCGCGTTTTACGCTGCGCACAGCTTTCTCCACGTCGCCAAGTGACGCAGAGGAAAGGTTGCTGATGGTATCAATGGTTGTTGAAACGTTGGAACTGTAAGCCTTCAGACTGGCTTCGGCGGCCTTGATTTGCTTGTCAAACTTGTTGATGTCCTTGACAAGAGAGGTTGGGTCTTTAAGAGCCGCCTCCTTTTTCTTCTTGAGGTCGTCGATTTTTTTCTGAAGAGCATCCATCTCATTCTTAGCCTCTTGGGTATTGAGGCGGATGATGGTCTCGAAAGTTTGGGTTGTTGCCATAAAAAAGTGCTACTTTTGGGTTGATGAGACCAAAAGTAGCAATATAACAAATGGGGTAAAAATACTATTTCTCTACAATTCTGGTTAAACAGATGACGGAATAGAATCAATCTTTCGACAGAATTCTTCGTATATACTTTCAGGTTGTTTGTCGTCAGGGAAGTTTATAAAAATCGTGTATTGAGAACGGAGATTGGCAAGCTCTTTCTCAATAGCTCCCTTACGGCGCATATAATCACGCCAATTTGAATAGCTCCATCCTTTCTTTTTAGAGTATTCCGCCTCAATCGCCTCAAGCAGTTCACGTTGCTTTGCAAGATAATACTCACGGGGATTACGTTGATGCTTGAAGTCATAGACGATCTTATTGGGGTCTTCGGGAGCAGACACAATAGTAGTGTGTTTGCGAGACGGCTTGCGTGACCTTTGTACAAAAGCAACGGCAATGACGACCAGTATATAGGCGAACAATAAGAAAAAAAGCATCATAGTTGTAGCGGTTTGGTTATTATGCCACAAATATACGAAATTTCG
>ERZ808270.29-NODE-29-length-93264-cov-14.648757_pt1 | contig 93264 bp, 63 predicted proteins | sample MGYA00521082_ERZ808270 | MGnify/ENA primary metagenome ERZ808270 (study PRJEB31516, sample SAMN03275594) | gut metagenome | biome: mammalia-associated habitat; material: feces | host: Papio cynocephalus | place: Kenya | collected 2012-07-27 ... | reverse complement strand
ATATGTAGTACATGACAAATTGTTAAAAGGTGAAATTTTTGATGCGTTTGCCCTGATTTACTACCTTTGCAGGTGGCTTTAACTACCGTTGAAAGTGTTTTTAACTACCGTTGAAAGTGTTTTTAACTACCGTTGAAAATGTTTTTAACTACCGTTACAACACCTGTTTTCTGCTGATTCGCTACTTGTAGACGGCTTGAATGCCTCTAACATTACTCTGTGTGTTGAATTTTCTGATTTATATTCTTCCCGTTCCTTGCGCCATACCAAGCGGCTAAAATAAAAATCCTTCACCATATATCGTTGAATATAAGATATTTACAGGCGTGGTGAAGGATTTTTGTTATTCAGCGTTTAAAACATAGTGTGTAATTATTCTTTACGGCTATGCCGTGTCAAACAAAAAAGCGATGTTGCACCAACATATTTGATGTAACATCGCTTAATTATAATGGATGAAATTTATTCTTTTTATTTATCCTCAGCATCAATAGCCTTAATCTTCTGCTTAACGAGTTCAAGATCGTCCTTCAGTTTCTGAACCTTGCGGTTCATCTCGTCGATGAGGCTGTTGCCCTTCTTGCTTGAAGCATTGAGGAAGCCGAGGTTGTTTTCGTATGTCTGAATTTCCTGTTTCATCTGTTCAGCACGACGCATCAGTCTGCCACGCTCATTGTCGAGAGCTTCCTCGCCACGTTTAGCAACATTCTTCAAGTTCGTCTTGAAGTTGTTCAGACGGCGACGAGCCGTAGATACATTCAGTTCCTTGAAAATCTTGTCGAGCACCTCGTGATACTCCTTGTAGAGCTTATCCTTCTCCTTGTAAGGCACGTGACCTATAGCATTGTATTCCTCCGTCAGCTTCTTCACCGTAGCCTGAGTGTCGTCGCCGGCATTCTCGAGCAAAGCTTTGAGCTGTGCGATGATGCCCTGCTTCTTCTCCAGATTGTCGCGCTCCTCGTTGCGGGTTCCGGCATTGGCGGCATTGCGAGCCTCAAAGAAGTGGTTGCATGCAGCGAGGAAGTCGTTCCAGAGCTGGTCGCCGTATTTCTTAGGTACCATACCTATGGTCTTCCATTCCTTCTGCAGGGCAATAAGCTTGTCGCTTGTCGCCTTCCAGTCGGTGCTGTCCTTCAGAGCCTGAGCCTTCTCAACGAGAGCCTTCTTCTTTTCGGCATTCTCGGCAAACTCCTTCTTTAGATTAGTGAAGAATTCCGATTTTCTTCCGAAGAAGTCATCACAAGCAGCACGGAAACGCTCGAAAATCTTAACGTTCATCTTCTGCGGAGCAAAGCCGATAGTCTTCCACTCGTTCTGTATTTCGATAATCTGCTTTGTGTGTTCCTCCCAGTCGGCAGACTTCTTGTTTTCCTCTTTTGCTATAGCTTCAACCTTCTCGCAGAGTGCAGTTTTCTTTTCGAGGTTCTCCTCCTCCTTGGCACGCAAGTCCTCGAAGTGCTGCTGGTGCTTCTTGTTGATAACCGTAGATGCAGCCTTGAAGCGAGCCCAGATACTCTCGCGCAGTTCTTTTGCTACAGGACCGCTTTCGCGATACTCGTTGTGCAGCTCCTGCAACTGGTGGAATGCGCTTATCACGTCCTCCTCGTCAGCCAGTTTCTCGGCAGCTTCACAGAGCTTGGTCTTAATCTCAAGATTCTTCTTGAAATCATATTCGCGAGCCTCGCTGTTCAGTTTCAGCAAATCGTAGAACTGCTCCACATACAGCTGATAGTTGCGCCATAGTTCATTGGCATTCTCTGCAGGAACCGGTTTAATCTCTTTCCACTCCTGCTGCAGCTGCTTGAATTCCTGATAAGACTTGTTAGCCTCTTCCGGCGAAGTAGCCATTGCCTTTATTTTCTCAATGATATCGAGTTTCTTCTTCAGGTTGTCCTGTTTGATTTTCTCCTGTTCCTCGAATTGCTTAGCCCTTCTCTCCTTGATAACAGCCATTTCAGCTTTGAAAGCCTCTTCGTCAGTATCCGGTTTCACGATGTAGGCAGCAGGGTCGCCACCATTGTCGAGGTAAGCCTTCATTTCGGCGTCCCTCTCGGCAAAGTGCAGTTTGTAGAAAACAGTCTTCAGATACTCCACCTCGTCCTTCTGCGGCACTTCGTCGGCATGAGCAATCTCTTTAATTCTTTCTACAACTTCCGCCTTGCTCTTGTATATTTTCTTCGGCTCCGCCTTCTCTTCAGCTTCGTCGGCTGTAGTGTTGGCAGCGGCTTCTGTTGTTTCAACCTTCTCCTCGGCTGCAGTGTTTGTTGTAGCCTCTGTTGGAGTTACTTCTACATTCTTCTCGTTTTCGAGAGATTTTTCTTGAGAGTCCATTACTTCACGTTTTTAATTTGTGATAGGTATTTCCAAATAAATTCTGTTGGTTTCGGTATGCACAGAACTATGCAGGTGCAACCTTCAATATATATAATATAAGGTGAAACCGCACTAAATGAATTGCAAACTTACTTAAAAAGATTGTAAAATCCTAATTTATGTAATAAATTTTAATGATTTTCCTCTAAACAAGCCTTTTATGGCGGAAAATCCACCATGAAACGCCTGATATTACTACAGATGCTATGATGGCGATGAGGAATCCGTAGGGATTGTTTTCCATGCCGTTGATGAGGTTCATTCCGAGCAAACTGGCGATGAGGGTAGGGAACATGAGTATGATGCTGACCGATGTGAGTGTACGCATCACGGTGTTCATGTTGTTGTTGATGATGCTCGAATATGTATCCATTGTCGATTCAAGAATGTCTGAATATATGCTCGTTGTTTCGCGAGCCTGGCTCATCTCGATGTTCACGTCTTCGATAAGGTCGGCATCAAGTTCATCCACCTGCAGTTTGAACTTCAGTTTCGCAAGCAAATTCTCGTTGCCTCGGATAGAAGTCTGGAAATATGTCAATGAGTCCTGCAGTCGGGAAAGTCCGATAAGCGACTCGTTGTTCACCTCGCGGTCCAGGTTTCTTTTAGCTTTCTCAATCAAGCTGTTTATCTGTTTCAGTCTCTTCAGATACCAAACGGCAGAAGAGAGGAACAGACGGAAAATCATGTCCACATAGTCGGTAAATCCCTCACCGCGTTTCTGCTGATAGCTTACGAAGTCGATCATCACGTTGGTCTCGTAGAAACAGACAGTGATAGTAACGTCGCGCTTGTGGATAATTCCGAGCGGCACGGTAGTGTAGGGGGTGCGTGAGCGAATCTCCTTTACGTAAGGTATACGCAGGATAATAAGCATCCATCCGTCGTCGTACTCGTAGCGGGCACGCTCGTCGGTATCGCTGATGTCGGAAAGAAAATAATCCGGTATTTTATACTCGTCTACCAGCATTTGCTGGTCTTCCTCACTCGGACACGTTACTTGTATCCAGCAGTTAGGCTCCCATTCTTTTATGGCTTTAAGTCCGCCATTGATATTCCAGTATGTTCTCATTTGATTAGTCCTCCACTTGGCAAAACGTTTTCAAGCACAGGACCGTCAAGCTGATATAGAGCCTTCGTCTTCCTGCGCCTACAAGTTTGTATTTTCCGCGTGATAATCGTCCATAATTTGTTTGATATTGATTAAATCGGGTGCAAAGTTAATGATTTTTGTTTAAAACGATGTAGTATTGTCGCGATTTTATTCGTTTTGTAATATCTTCCCCTCCCCCGCCTCCCTCTCCGGGGGCGGAGCAGTTACCTTTAATGACTAAAAGGCTTGCATATTTTTAATTAAGTAACAAGTCAAAATTATTTTATACAAACGACAATGTAGATAATATAAAAAACAACAAGTACAACTTATACAACAAGTACAACACGCAGCGTGCGTGACAAGCATGAAAGTTGTTTGGGTTGTATATGTTGTTACGGTTGTTTTAAATATAAATGTTTTGTTGTTTGTATAAACTAATTGTGAATAGCTACTTATTTATTCGATAAACAAGTTGTTAATAATAATCATATAAATGTTGTCAATGAAAAATCCTTCACCGTAAACTTACTATAATATGTTATAGTTACGATGAAGGATTCTTGTATTCTTTGTTTAGATGTTATAGATGTCAGTTTCTGACTTTCATTATGCAGTTTCCGTTCTTTACGATATACAGTCCGTGGGGCAACAGCTGTAGCTGTTCTTTGATACAGCCATTGTTCTTAAACAAAAGCTGTCCGTCGATGCTGTATATTTCCCCGTTGACAGTATCTTCCATATTAGAGATGGATTCTATGGCAGAAGTTCCGGCAGTCATAAACACTACATAGTTGTAGTACATAGAGCCGACCTTTCTTGATTTTATCAGTTGCCATTCACCGCTGTTGCTAAGGAAGTGGAGCCTTGCAAAATATTTCTTTGCCGGTTCAACCCTTTCGAGTTTGCCGTTGATCTTCACTACAGACACCTCTCCCTTATTCAGATTCGCTTCGGTTATGATAGAGTCCACGGCTTCCTTTGTGTCGAAATCATAAACCACGGTGGCAATTTTACCGCTGAAGTCTTTTGTTGCGCAAGAGATTCTTGCCATGAGGGCGAAATTCTCCGGGTCAACACTCGTGGCGTTGTCGAGTTTCAGCTGCTGACTTACGGTAAGAGTGGCGTCGCGCAGTACAACCTTCACTGTTGTGTCGTCGGAAAGCTTCTTCTCCCCCTTGGCGTCGCCATATACGGCAAGGGCGTATTCGCCAACTTTGTCGGGAGTACTCACGGTGATGTTCACCACCTGTGGAAAACCGCCGTAGACTTCAATGTCAGAACCGGACTCACTCATTGTCAGTTCGTCGCCCTGCTTGAAACCAAGATACAGCTTGCCTTTGAAAGTAGCCCCGTCGTTGCAAGTTACCTTTGTGGAGAAAGTGTTCTCCTCGCCGCCATATACATTCTCTGGGGCAGTAGGAGCATCAGCTTTAAGAGAAGCCGTTACTTCGTTAGAAACGGTAATGTCGTCGCCAGCTACCGTAGCGGTAACTACCCTTGGCGAGTAATACATCTGCACGAGTGGATACCATCTGTCGCTGTCGAAACCATAAGCCATAGGCTCAATGGTGTATGTACCGTCGATGGAAGGCAATTCGCTCAGCGGTAAGCTTATTCCGCTTACAGTTATGTTTTCAGAACTGCCGGTATATGTGTCGGCAGCCTTTATATACGAAGTTTCGCCTGTAGCCGTATTAAACACCCTTGCACCGAGACAGAATTTCGACTCGTTGCTCTTGCAGTAAACAGAACCGGAAAGGACAAGATTCTCATTCCTTTTAAAGCTTGTTTTAAGAACATTCAGTCTTTGGGTAAGTACCGGTCGCAAGAACCTTTCTCCTTCGCCATCGGGATTAAGAATGTCGGCGATGATAGACTGGTAATAGTTAAAAGCTCCGATAGAGCCGCCAGTGCCCTGCACCTTAGGTTCAAGTGCATTCGGTAGGAAATATCCGTTGGATATCCCGTCCCATCCCCAGTTGATATGCAAGTATCCGTCTTTATATCCGTCGCAGACAAAGGCATGTCCATCCCAGGACTCCGTGCATCCGTCGTAATAAACAGGGTGGTTTCTCGACAGGTTGTCGTAAATCACCTGTAGCCATGTTGCCCCCGACATGTTGTCGCGACTAAGTGATGTGGCATACGGGTATTTCATGTAGTACACCAAAGCCTTTCGTGCCGCCTCATTCGTTGTGCCGCTGCCTTCCGGAGAATACACCATGCTGCTTGCTATTCCAATAGTGCGCATCAGTCTTGCCACGGCATCCTTGGATTCTTCGGAGCTGGCAGCAGAATATCTGTCGGTCATGGCATCCCAGTTGAAAGTAATCGAACTGAAGTCCGTACCGTCTTTACTTCCCGTTCCTTTGTCAGGCCATCTGTTGTGGCGCATAATCTGGGCAAGAGCAGTTGCAACGCAGCCGGTAGGGCAGAGTTCGCCGTTCTTTTCAGGGCAGTACATATTATATGGTGTGTCCTGTCCCCATGTTGACGTGAGCAGTGGTTCTATGTCTTTATATCTTGTTTCGGTATCGGTAGACGAGGCTGTGGCAGATACTGACTGCAGGTTGTTCTTAACGGCATACTCAATCTGTCGGTCGTATTCGCCGAGCCACCACTTCATGTTCTCCGGAATGTTTGTTGCATCAAAGGTTCCGTTGTCGGCATATCCCAGGATAACATCCTTTGCCTTGTCGTCGGCAGCCACTACTACAAAACCGTTCTGCTTGCCGATGTTGAATACATAGTGCCCATTGGTTTGTGCAGCAAGAGAGGGCTTTAGCTGGTTGGTTGGCAACTTTCTGAAGCTGCGTGCCTTCACGTCTTTGCCGATAAAATCGGTAACGATGCCGAGAGCCTTGTCTTCTGGTATCTTGTCAGCCTGTGCGAGCATCGGAACGAGGAGCGATGCAATGGCAGAAAACAATATTTTTTTCATTTGTTGTATCCTTTTTATAATTGGTATAAATATTCTTCGGGACAAATGTAGTATAAATAAATGGAATTGTAAAGCAAAAGCTTTATAAAATTATTCCAAACCATCATTTGTCCCGAAGAACTGTTTAATAGCTTACTTTTACCCCTACATAATAACTACGCGGCAGTGACGGACCGTAGATGTAGTTTGAATCGCGATCCCATCCCTTGTCGAAGTCTTTCTGGTAAGCATTGGTGAAGTTCTGTATTCCAGCGTTCACCTGTAGCGTCATGTACTTGTAGATAGGGAAATCGTATGCCACCTTGAAATTCATCTCCATGAACGTAGGAGTGTTTACAACCACAGGATTCTCCACTCCAGAACCGGCAGAGTGTCCGATAAGCATACTGCCTGTGTAGTTACCCGTTACCGAAGCCGTGAGACGTTTCAGTGGAGTGAACGAAGCTGTGAAATAGCCGTAGGTATTCGGAGTACGCATCATTCTCTTGTATTTCTGCTCAGGCACCTCGTCGTTCCATGATATAGCCTCGTCATACATGCTCTTCTGCAAGGTCAAGCCTGCTTGGAGCGTGAACCATTTGGTGAACATTGCCTTACCCTCGATGTTCAGTCCGAAGACTTTGGCTCCATAAGCATTGTAACGTTCCTGTACGGTATTTCCCTGAGCATCCGGTTTGTCGAGCTGGCGCAGGGCAAACACATGGTTGAGATCGGTGTAGAATCCCTCAATCAACAGATTTGTCTGCACGCTGCCGAACTTATGATACATGTCGGCTGAAAGACTGAAACTGTTTGAGCGCTCCTCCTTCAGATTGTCGGCAAGTACCGTAACGAGTCTTTCTCCGCCAACTACACCCACGTGCAGGTCTTCGTCGAAAGCTTGCGGTGCACGGAAACCTCCGGCATACGTAAGTCTCAGGTTGATATTCTCCGTCGGATTATAACGGAGGTTGACACGCGGACTGAAAATCACATGGTCGATAAGGTTATGCTTGTCCAGTCTGCCGCCGAGCAGGAAGCTCCATTGCTTGTTCTTCCATTCATTCTGGAAGTAGAAGCTACCGATATTTGTGTTCTGCTTGAAGTTACGGTCGTAGCCAAGGATAACATCCTTCAGACCGTCGTAGTTATACTCCGCCCCGAGGGTCAGGTCAGACGGCATGAAGAGAAGTTTGCTGAAAGAGTGAACATACTGCGAACCGAACACGTAAGTCAGGTCGCGTGTCGTGCCGTAAGCTTTTTCGGCAGTTTCTATGTCCTCCTCCGTACCTTCGCCAATACCGCCGTAGTAACTCTTGCGTGAAGTCGTCTGGAAAGAGAAGTAGGCAGAAAGGTGGTTTTTCTCGTTTGGCGTAAACAAGTCGTAGGTCAGTCCGCCGCCCTGTATGTTGTGGTCCACCTGTTCCGTGATGTTCGCCTCGTGTGCCGGCATACTGAGATTGTTTCCGCCACGGCGGAACTCCTTGATTGCATGATACTGCAGACTGAGTTTAGAATAAGGACTGAGGCGCAGATAAGAACTCAGACCGAAAGTCTGGTTCTCCAGTTCCGGCAGTTCCGTATATCCGTCGCCGTCGTGGTCGTAGCCTTTGCGCTTGCGGTTCTGTCCGTAGGCATAAACGCCAGCCTTGCCGTCGCCGGTAACGAGCGACACGTTGCCGCTTGTGATATTGTCGAACGAACTTGAACCGCCTTGCGACAAGAGCGTGTGGCCGAATGAGGCCGAGTTGCGGGTCGGTTCCTTAGTTATTATGTTTATCGTTCCGCCGATAGCCGATGCTCCGTAGAGGGCAGACCCTCCGCCGCGCACCACTTCCACACGGTCGATCATGTTTGCCGGAATCTGCTCCAGACCGTATACGCCGTTAAGAGCGGAGAACACAGGGCGTGAGTCGACGAGAATCTGTGAGTAATGACCGTCGAGTCCGTTAATCCTCACCTGGGTGAATCCACAGTTCTGACAGTTGTCCTCTGTCCTTACGCCCGGCTGGAAGTTCAGTCCCTGAGCCAGACAGGTGCTCTGCGTAATGTCAAACAACTTGGTGTTTATCACATTCACCAAGTTAGGCGCAAGCCTTCGCTTCGTCTCACTTCTGTTGGCCGACACCACTACCTCGTCGAGGGCCACGTCGTCGGTTTCCAGTTGGAAGTTCAGTTCCTCCGTGTCGTCCTTTCTTACAGTAATTTTCTTCTCCTGAGTCTTGTATCCAAGATAAGACACCTCAATAGTGAACGTGCCTTCCGGCAGGTTCTTCAGAAAATAGTGTCCCGTGTTGTCCGTTGTAGTGCCTATAGTGGTACCCTTCAGCCTAATTGTAACGTATGGCATGTGTTCGCCACTCTTCTTATCCTTTACGTGTCCGTAAACATTGGCATCGGTAGCCTTAACCACGGTGTTAGCGAAGTCCTCATTCTCTGTCACCTGTGCTGCCCATGCCGCCTGTGGGGCAAATGATACTGTAAGCACTCCTGCTGCGAGTGCCAACTGCTGAATCTTTGATTTCATTTGTCTTGTTTTTTTTTAAATTATTATGTGTAATCTTTTTACCTGAAAACTATTGTTACTTTTTGTCTGTGATCTTATTAAATACCATCATTCCGCAATCTTGATACTTACAGCTTTTAGCTCCTGCCATCCAGCCTTGTCCGTTACACGAATCATGAAGTGGTAGTCTCCCGGATCTATATCCGTAGGAATCTTTATGTCAACTTTGGCGTCGTATGTTTTCAAACCTGCAGGTATGTTCTCATCCTTGTTGTATACCCATGGGTTAACAGGCGATTTCTTTGCATCGAGCGGACAGTCGCCTGCTGATGTGGAGTGGGTATGGTGGTCAAAATTATTATGTATCTCGATATTGTAGTTTCCCAGTTCCACGTTGTCCGTAAAGGTATAACTGAATGGTATCGTTTCACCACGATGGTAAACCTGACAGTCGATAGGGTCGGGCATAGAACCGTCGAGAATTTTCGGCAGTTCTTGATCTTTATTGTTGTCGTCATCGTCTGAGCATGATGCAAACATGGCTCCTGTTGCCACGACACATGTTGCAGCAAGTATCGACAAAGTATTTAATGTAATCTTTTTCATTTTGATAAAAATCTGATGTCAGAGTAAAAACGGTTGCGGTGGGGCAGCATTCTCTGTAAAGATGCCGCCACCGTCAACCTACTTTTCATTAACCCTGAATGTAACTTATTCTTTAGAAATCTGTATCCCCTCAGCCTCTTCGGTAGTAGAGTTGCCGTTAGCGTCGGTAACGGTGAAGTGGATGTGGTATTCGCCCTCTGGAGCATCGGCAGGAATCTGCGGATGTTCATGGAAGAGCACTGATGTCATGCCGAGATATTTCTCGTCAGTGTAGGTGAACACATGCTCGTATTTTGCTGCAGTGTTGTGGAACTCCACTTCAATCTTGGCAATTTTATGTGGAGCCTCAATCTGTGCCTCAAGATGCATCTTCTGTCCGATTACAGCCTTGTGGCTATCGTCCTCGCCAACTTCCTTGAACGTAATCTCCGGTGCCCCTTCAACAGGCGAAGTCAGTTTCAAGTCTGATGTGAATGTAGTGCTCTGTCCAAGTTTGTCGGTAACAGTAAACGTGAGTTTGTACTCGCCGGCAGTAGCAGTAGTAGGAATGTCGAGATGCTCGTGGAATGTAGTATTCTTCACTCCGATATACTTGCCGTCGGTCCACGATTTCGTTACTATCGTTGTCTTGCCGTCGGCAGAGGCGATGGTTACGTCAATACGGGCGATGAGCCCCTCTGCAACCAAGTCGCCTTCAAGATGCAAGTCCTTGCCTATAACACCCTCCTTGCAGTTCTCTTCGCCCACTTCGGCAAGAGCTGCAACAGGTTTTGCTGCTGAAGGATTATCGTCGTCGTTGCTGCATGATGACATTACTAAACTTATGATGCTGAACAGCACTGTGGCTGTAACGAATAATATCTTTTTCATTGTAATATTCCTTTTTTGTTTAATTGATAAATTAGAAATTCCAGGTAGCCATGAGCGAGAAGTTCCTTCCTGGCTCCGGCACCCCGATGAGTCTGTAATAACTCGTGTGGTCGTAGTAGCGTTTGCCCAACAGATTCTCGGCTTGGAGGATAAGCTCCAGACGATTGTCGCCAAACTGAAACTTTTTTCCCAACGATGCATTAAGCAACTGATGACCTTTGGTCTTCTTCTCCGGCGGTACGATTCTGTCTTGTGTTCCTACCATTTGCCATTCAACAGCAATGAAACCGGATTTTGCCGGGTCCTTCACGGGCAACAGATAGCGCACTTCAGCACGTGCCGACCATGGAGTGGAGAAGGGCAGACCATAGCCTTTCTTCTCGCCGCTCAACTGTCGTGCATATAGATACTCGCCTTCGGCGGTAAGCTTCAGACAATTTATTGGCTTCCATGATGCTGTAGCCTCAAAGCCCCATCTCATCACCTCGGTCTGGGTGTAGTAGTATAACTGCAAGCCCTCTTTGTATTCCGGGGTAGGGTTGAGATAGATATAGTTAGGAAAATAGTTCAGGTAAGGAGTGAACTGCACCGATACCGTGTTGTGTTCATAAACAATTCCGGCATCAGCCTGATATGATTCCTCAGGTTTTAAGGCAGTATTACCCTTTTCATACCTAAAGATGTTGTAGTTCACGCCATCCATTCCCAATTCCTTTGCTATAGGCATTCTGAAGCTCTTGCCAATATTAAGCTTGAGCACCCAGTCGCCAACCATCTGGTTTATTCCCACCGACCATGTAAAGCTGTTGAATGTGCGTTGCAAACTTGCCGAGCGTTCCATATACACAGAATCTCTGTCAGCAACGGGAGTCTTGTACCAATCGCGGTAACTGTGGATGTTAACCCTGCCGTGGTCATATCTTGCACCAGCTGTCACACTGAGTCCGTCGTTTATTTGCCATTTGTCTACGGCAAATGCACCGAACTGCAACTGTTCAAAGTCGGGCAAAATGAATCCCCAACCACCCCTTCGGTTGTGTTGATATTCAATGCTTGCTCCAGTCTGCAGCTTATGGTTGCCCAGAGTTTGCGTAGCCTTCACGTTTGCCGAAAGAGTCTGCTTGGTGAAACATCTTTCCAACGTGCCGTCGGGTATAGGCATATAGCCATGAGATACAGGTTCGGAAAGTTCGCGCTGACGGTTATTCTGGTATTCAAAGTCACCTTCAATCATGCCTCCCGTCCAGCTCCAGTCCGTATGGTTAGATACGGAGAAGTGGTTCACCGTGTGGTACGGCAAGTCAATGTCGCGCCGCGAACTGTCGTAGTCTATATCCGAGAGCCTCACCTCCAGACCATGAGCATTGGCAAAGAAGCCAGCCTTGGTATTGACATCGGCAATTCTGAACGAAGTGTTCCATCTTCCGGCGGCATAGCCGAGCATCAAGCTCCCGTCAATCTCCCTGCCGGCAGTGTTGCGCAACCGGCGGTCTTTCAGTTTGATGTAATAGGAGTAATACTCGATACTGTCTACGGGCACCTTGCTGTCTGCATAGTCTACCACGGTGGCATTAGCCTTATACCAAAACTTACCGTTCTTTCCCATCACTCTAAGCGATGCTCCGACCGACTCGTTGCTGCTGCGTGAGAAAAGGTTTGCCGTACCGGAGAAACTTTTCACCGGCATGACATTGCTTTTCAAGTCGATAACGCCACCAATGGCATCCGAGCCATAGGTCAGTGCGGCAGGACCTTTCAACACCTCAGCCTGGTCTATGGCATATTGGTCAACTTCCAGTCCGTGGTCGTCGCCCCATTGCTGTCCCTCGTGCTTTATGCCGTTTTCTGCTACAAGCACGCGGTTGAATCCCAATCCGCGGATAACGGGTTTCGATTCTCCCGAACCAACGCTCATGGCTTTTACTCCCGGCAACTTGCTGAGGGTCTGCATCAGCGAACCGCTGAAGTTTTCCTGTATAAACTGTTTGTTTGCCGTCACAACATTGAGCGACGACTTCATCTGTGCTTCTTTGTTGGAGCTTCCGCTTACTACTACTTCGTGTAGGGACCCACCGTCCCTTGCCACACGCTTAGTGCTGTCGGCAGAAGCAGTCAGGCTGACCGGATATACCGGTTTCATGACAGTTCTTGCTTCAGACAAAAGTGCATGACCGAAGTTGATGAAAAGAGGAAGCGCAGCAAATGCAATCTTCTTTTTTTTCATCATAAATCATTCTGACCAACAGGCATAGGCTCACGCTAATGCCAGTCGGCAATTCTACGATTAAAAATAAAAACTACAAAGAAGCAAGTGCCGGCGGGGCACGTGTGGAGAGTATATCGCCCTCACGAGTCTTGACAAATGGGCAAGACATCATGTAGACGATGTGTGCGATTGCCATGAATACGGCAATCCTTATAATAGTAGGAGTAACATACGGCAGACTCTGCAACTGGCACAACACGCAGTCGTGAGTGAACGAGGTCTGTGCCGTCAGGTGTCCGTCGTGATGGATATGATGAATACAGTCTTGGCAGGTAGCGACAACGCTTGCACCCTCCGCCGCCGAATGGTGGTGGAAGCTGACGGCAAGCAGCAGCGGCAAGTATACCAGCAGCAGCAAGCGTGCAAACCTCATTCTCCTTATGTCAAACTTGTTCATCATACAATCTTTTTCTGTCTTGTTAGAAGACAATGCAAAGGTAATGCTTTATTTTAATTCTGCAATATATTTAATGTATTAATAACATTTCATTTTGAATAAATAACAATAATGATACATATAGAAACAAAAAAAAACTTTTCTTTTCCATTTTTTCTTAGTAAAAATATACTCCAAAATATAAATGTTTCGATTTTTGTATTAACTTTGCAGAGTTAAGGAACAAGTGGTTATATTTTAAATGTAAGGAAAACATGAAAATAAACAGAATCATCGTTATGAGTGTTCTCGGACTCATGACATCGGCTGCGACATTTGCAGGGAACGGCAATATGCCAGGGAAAAACGACTTGAAAGACTTCTGCTCTGCAGTCTCTCTATACGACAATACGAAAGACTGTAGACAGTTCTTGCATTTCGTTACCACGTTGCGTCCAGAACTTAATACAGTCAAAGGGCGCAACACTCTCACGAAAATTCATCAGCTTATAAATAAAAGGTATGCTGGCGGTGACGGAATGCCCGGTTTCGATTCTGAGATTATAGAGCAAATTATGCAGTTGCTGAAAGAACTGGGTATTACGGAAGGCAACATGATGCAACTGATTGAATATGTTAAGAAGGTTTATCCGTTGTATGCTTTTCAGATGCAAAACCGTATCAGTCCAGAGCTCGACCTGAACAATCGGTTGACTGTTGATACAATATTTCAGGCTCCGGTAGACGAGGCTTATTACGGATTGGCTGACCCGAACAACAAATATGTGCCATCAGGACTGTCGAAAGAGGAGCTTGAAGAAATGGAAAGCAACGGCGGAATAGGCAAGCGCAACGGGTCTTACGTTTGGGGAATGGGAACATACAAAGACAAGCTGTTCTGGTCTACCAACAACAATTATCTCTGCATGCAGGGCTACGGGAATTTCGTACAACCGGGCGTTGGCGACAATACTCCGTATGAAAACAAGTGTTGGGCATGTGAATACGGACAGTCGGCTTATGCCAAGGAGGCATACAAAGAGGGCGACGCCAACAGCAAGTATGCCGACATCCGTCCACCACGTATGTATAGCTACGACACGAAGTCGGGCATCGTAACTGATATTACTCCCTCGATGGAGGAGTATCCGGTACTGAAAAACTGTCAGGGACTTCGCTCCTGTGGCGTTCACAACGGAGTGGTATTCTTCGGCGGTCCGGGGCTATATGCCAGCGATTGGGACTCTAAGGTGTCGGCAGCCTTCGTGGCATACGATGCCGACAACGATCGCATTCTGAGTGTCAGCAGTATGGACGACGTAGACGGATGCAAGGTGGTAAATGTCAGACGGTGGCGAGTAATCAACGATGTGCTCTATGTTACCGTGGGCATCACTCATCCGACGACGGGAAAGAAGATAGGAGCCTTGCTCCGTTGGTATGGCGATAAGAACGACCCGTGGAACTTCCATATCGTAGGACTCTTGGATAATGAAGCGGCAGAACTGGCTTATTTCAATAACCGTATATATATAGGAACATGGGGCACGGTGTCTGCCGTACATGTAAGTCCGGAACTCCCCGAAGGCGGATTCACTCCAGTCTCTATCGACGGCGAGATGTGGCCAACAGTCTGGACAAGTGAAGCCGGAGAGCCAACGATAACGCTCGGCCGCTCATTGACATCTGTTGCAGGATTCCACGAGTGGCGCAATCATCTGTATTGGGGAGTGTTCTGTCCTAACTATTATATCCTGTCGAGAGCACAGAGCACCTATGGTTCGCTGACCTCCCCTGATGCCCTTGCCTTTATCCTCGGCAACTACCGCACTCCGTCGTTCTGGCGACTTGACAAAGACAACAACTACGAACTGCTTTATGGCGACACGGAGAATCCGAAACCAGTATACGACAAAGCGGGAAAGATTACGAAATGGGAACTGGAACCTAACGGACTGACTGCAAAATGGGGACGCGGCGGCTTCGGAAACCTTTGGACCATATACATTTGGGCGTTGCAGGAGTATAACAACAATCTTTATATCGGAACGATGGACTTGGCGAACCTTGCTGATGCTGCCGGTTCTAATCTTATCGGAGACAAGGAGTTCGCTACAGTGGCAAATCTTCTTACCGGTCTTAAAGGAAGCGACGAAGGCTTCGAACTCCTGCGTATGACCGATGAAGATGAGGCTCCAAAATACATCACGGAGAATGGCTTCAACAATCCGGAGCAGTTTGGAGTGCGCAATCTTGAAGTAATCGACAACAAACTGATGCTCGGTTCTGCTTCTATGTCGAGTTTGAAGCCAAACGGCGGTTGGCACGTGAACAGCTTAACCGACACGACAATTCCTACGTCAATCAATCAGACAGAAATTAAGAAACCTGGCATAATCATGGAGCGTAATGCCGAATACATCAACCTCGCCACCGTTGGCGGCGAGAAGATAACGGCGGTTGAAGTCTACGATGCCGCCGGCTGTAGGGTAACTTCCGCCCGTCCCGACAGTCACGTTGCTTCAATTCCATTGCAAAACGTGAAAGGAATATCCATTGTCAAGATTACTTCAGAGAAAGGGGAGTGGGAGGCAAAGATAAAATAAGGTTCATCCGGGATATGGAGTGATAATATTTATTATCGGAAGAAATCTCCTTGCCAACGTTTTAGACAAATACATTAAAAACCCCCAATGTCGTTTTTCAAGCCTTCGGCTTTTTGTGCAATGTCAGATGTGTCCTATAGAGAGCAAGCTCTCTGTCGTCCACATCTGTCATTACACAGGTGAGCCACGCAAGTGTCTCCCCGAAAAACGGCATCGGGCGATAAACATAAAAAACAAAGAGAATCATTTACAACCTGTAGAACAGCATAACACCAAGATTTGTTAGTCTTGTTAGAGACAAGTATTGCAGTATTTTCACACACTGTTTTATTTGTATGCCACAAGTTTTTGATTTCCTTTGTTTTTTATGTTTATCGCCCTCTGACAAGTAAAAATGCCAAAGGCATTACCAGTGGATTGGCGGGTTTCCGCGAGAGAACTTGTTCTCGTAAGGAAATCCGTCAATACACTGGTAAGCCCGAGGAACGAGGGCTTTACTTGCCAGAGGGTGTTTTGTTGGTTTTCGTCTAAAAAATATATTTGCCACTTCCGATAATAAATACTATCACTCCAAATATCGGATGAACCAAAAATAAATGGAGGGCAAAGGGTATAACAATTCCCTTGCCCTCCATTTATTTTTTTATTTGTATTGTTTAAAATTACTTCTTCACCACCGGTTCGCACGTCAGCTGCACGCCGAGTTTCTTAAAAATCTTCTGGTCAACCTCGCTCAGAATCACCGTGGCATGCATCTGGCAGCCGCGGAGCTTAGGCAGCTGTTCAAGGGCGAGGCGACAGTTGTTGTCCTGTTCCGAGAGAACAGAGAGGGCAACGAGAACTTCATCTGAATGAAGACGCGGATTCTTCCTTCCCAAGTATTCCACTTTAGTATGCTGTATCGGTTCAATCATCGACTGCGGAATGAGTTTCACGCTGTGGTCGATGCCGGCAAGATGCTTGGTGACGTTGAGCAACAGGGCAGCCGAACAACCAAGCAGTTCGCTGGAGTTGGCAGAGATAACAGTGCCGTCTTCCAGTTCTATAGAAGCCGAAGTGTGTCCAGTTTCCTTGAGTCGCTGTTTTGCATAAACGGTAACTTTGCGGTAGTCCGTATTGATCTTTGCCTGCTGGAAGAGCAGCTGAATCTTGCTAATCTCGCTGTCGTTGCAGGCCCCCTGTGCGAGCTTGTTCGTTGCGGCATAGTAGCGGCGGATAATCTCGTCTTTGGATGCCTCGCAGCAAACCTCGTCGTCGCTGATGCAGAAGCCAACCATGTTCACGCCCATGTCGGTAGGCGACTTGTAAGGGTTCGTACCATAGATGCCCTCGAACAAGGCATTAAGAACAGGGAAGATCTCGATGTCGCGGTTATAGTTTATAGCCGTCTTGCCGTATGCCTCCAGATGGAACGGGTCAATCATGTTCACGTCGTTCAAGTCGGCAGTAGCCGCCTCGTATGCGATGTTAACAGGATGCTTCAGAGGAAGGTTCCAAACGGGGAAAGTCTCAAACTTGGCATATCCAGCCCTCACTCCACGTTTGTTCTCGTTGTATAGCTGACTCAGACAAACTGCCATCTTGCCGCTGCCCGGTCCCGGAGCGGTAACGATAACCAGCGGGCGCTCCGTTTCCACATAATCGTTCTTGCCGAATCCCTCGTCGGAGGCAATAAGCTGCACGTTGTGCGGGTAGCCCTCGATGAGATAGTGGCAATAGGTCTTTATGCCAAGGCGCTCCAACCGCTGCTTGAAGGCGATGGCAGCCGGCTGACCGTTGTAGTGGGTGATGACCACCGAGCCGACCATGAATCCTCTGCCCTGAAATTCCTCCCTCAGGCGGAGCACGTCCTCGTCGTAAGTAATGCCGAGGTCGGCGCGCTTCTTGTTCTTCTCGATATCTGTGGCACTGATAACGATAACAATCTCAATGCTGTCGCTAATTTTCTGGAACATGCGCAGTTTGCTGTCTGGCAAAAACCCCGGCAACACGCGACTTGCGTGGTGGTCGTCGAAGAGTTTTCCGCCGAGCTCCAGATAAAGTTTTCCGTCAAACTGTGATATTCTCTCTTTGATGTGTTCAGACTGTATTGTCTGATATTTCTCGTTGTCGAAACCTATTTTCATTTCTATTTCTTAGGTAAAAGTGTTTTGCCCTTCGGCTATACTGTAAAACTGTTTGTTTCTGCAAATTTACACCATTTCGTCCGTAACTGCAAGTCTATCCTTTATTTTCAGCATTTATCATGAACTTGTTTTTCTTGGAAAAGTGTTCTTTTTCAATTTAGGTGGTAAAATGCGTCTCTCATTATGAAGGTTCTGTGCTGGGGCTAATGTCTGGTGATATGAAAGATATTCTCTATTCAAGCAACAAAGGGGAAGAGTAAAACATGATATACGTAAAGGAACATAGGAAAAAAGGTGATGTAACTACCGTTAAAATTATTTTCAACGGTAGTTAAAAGTGTTTGTAACGGTAGTTAAAAGTATTTGTAACGGATGTTAAAACACCTTATGAGTATAAAAACGCTCCTCAAATTATAGAATTTTGCCACTGGAATCAAGTGTAAACAGAAAACATGATAGGAAACTTTTAGCGGACTGCAATAAAAAAGTATAAAAGTCAGAAGCGTTGTTGCACCTCTGGTGTTTTGCATCAAGGCAGAGGCTTTAGTCCTTCCCACCTGACATCCCAGTTGCCGTCTTTCGGAAATCCGGGATTAGGCATTGTGCAGCCGTCCCATCCGGCACACATCATGCCCACGGCAAGGAGCAATCCTCCGTTGCCCGGCAGATAGAGGCGCAGACGGTCGCTCTGGTAGTTATGTCCGCTGACGAGATAAGTGTTCTTAACCTCTTTCATCAGTAGTGCACCGACGGCATTCTCCGGCTCGTCTAAACGTGCGGCACACATCGCCATCATAGGATAGTCCCATCCCCAGGAAGTATCCCACTTCCAGTTTTTCAAAATCCACTGTTCCGTCTTTTTCATCTTCTTTACATCAACCTGCCTCGGGCTCAGGGGCAATAATCCCACTGCACCAGTTATTGCCGGGTGATCGCTGAACATACGTTCCTTAGAATAAGTGTCTGGTTCCGATTCTGCAGCAAGATAAAGACCGTCTTTGTCGGCGAGCGGTGAAATTTTGTTTAAAATGTCGTCCCAGTGTGAGTTTCGCTTCAGCCCCGTCCGCTCTCGCCACAGCTGTGCTGTCTCAAGGGCAAAGTGCCAGTAGCTCAGTTCCAGCGGTGGATTAACGGTAGTTGCTGCAGGCAGAGTCTCTTGTGCGGCGATACATCCGCGCAGCGTGTATCGGTCGTTCTGCTTGTCGTAAGTGGCAAAATCGCCCATGAACTCTGCTGTCTCTTCAACTATGCGTGCGTATTTCTTCAGCACCGTAGGCGAAGGGTTTGCCCTGTAGAGAAGTTCGGCAAGATAAATGGGGTGCGGCTGCTGCCATATAAGGAAGCTGCCGACCTTTGACGGTGCCTCTCCAGCCCAAGGGTCGGTCATCTTCATCCACCTTACTCCTTTGAATCCCTGTCTCTGTGCTATTTTCCTTGCGTTCTCCTCTGCCTTGAAATACCACGACAGCGACCTGTCGAGCAGTTCAGGATGCCCCCAGGTGGCAAACTGTGCCTGATGCCACAGTATCATTTCAAGATGAAATTTCCCGAACCATGAGTTGTAGGTCAGTCCAGTCTCCTGCGGTGGTGTATCACCGGCATCCTGTATGGCAAGCAGATACTGGCTGAGCACCACTCTGCGTTCTATTTCCTTTGCACGCCTGTCGCGACAATGCGAGAAGTCGACGATAGATCCATTCTTCCAATACTCCTGCCAGTAGGCATTTGTCATACCTTCTATTTCCCGGAAAGTTTTCTTAACGGCAGAAGGTTGAAGTGAATACTCGCAAGTAAGCTGCAGTTCTTTTCCTTCCGAAACAATCTGCATGCGGTTCCTGCCGGTTCTCTTTAGCTTAGCCTGCCCTTGCCAGTTTATGGTAACGTAATATACGGAATTGTCAATTACCCTTTTCAGAAGAGCGGAGCTTGCCGTTTGCTTCACGATAAGTGTAGAGTGTAGCTTGTCTTTGTTCCAGTCGCAGGCATCGTCGCAGTGTCCCACAGTCGGATAAGGATAGCGGAGGTCAACGGCAAACTTGCCGTCAGACTTCACCCTTGTGGCGACAATGTCGAGTTTAGGGTCGCATACGGTGCTTACCTCGAATTTCTGTCTCCCATAACGAAAACTGCTTTTTATCTCCCCTTTCCACATGTCAAGGTTTTGGCATATTTCCTTAATCTTTGATGGGTCGGAGCCGAGCGAAAGTCCGATAGTTCCAAGATGCAGACGATGAGGGTTCACCCTGTACCAGTCAACGGCTGCCTTGGAGCGTTCGTTGTCTTCGAGCTGTGTAGCATACACCTCTTTGTGTCCCCTGCCAAAATCATATTCCTTCCATGTTTCCTTCTCTCGCAGCTTTTGTGGATTATCCTGCCAGTGCCAGCCCCAGTCGCTCATCGTGCCGAGCGGCACACCATTGGAGTAGAATTCCGGAAACGACTGCAATCCTGTAGCATCGGCAGTAAACGCAAAGCTTCCGTTGCCCACGGAGAGCGAACAGAGCTTGTCCATCGCCGTAACATGCGGGTTGTTGCGCTCCACTACGGCTTTTCTGTCGATGCCTCCGGCATTGGCATTGAGCGGCAAAACAACGGCTAATGCCATGATGCCGTTTCTTAATGTTTTCATCCCTTTCATATTCTTATTTCATTAAGTTATTTAAAAAAAGGAGAGAAGCAACGTGTTTTTTCCGTGCAGTCTCTCCTTAATCATTTATTCAGCTATCCTCAATAAGTTTTCTTTTCTTTCGTGCAGATTATTTGTAGCGGTCGTTCTGCATTATGACGCTTGGATTCTGGTCTATAACTTTCTGCGGAACAGGCAGCAGATAGATAGGGTCGCTGATATGCTTAGAACAGTTCTGCATTACAGTAGCCGCAGTGCCGAGACGCTGAAGTATGAACCATCTTTGGAATTCCATTCCGAGTTCTACCTGATACTCGTGTTGCAAGGCAAGGGTAATGGTGTTGTACTGAGTCGGGTATCCCGTTTCGCCGTAGCCTGGCAGCCCTGCACGGTGTCGTACCTCATTAAGGTATTTCGGGTCGTCAGTAGCCTCGGTGAGCATAAGCAGTACATCGGCATACCGCAGAACGATGAAGTTGTTGCGCGCCAGTTCGCGTAGCTTGTCTACAGGAGCTTCGGTGTCCCTCCATTTTATGCAGTAGCGTGTTGTGTTTACATGCTGTCCGTTCTTTTCATATCCCTCAGCCACAGTAAGGTCGCGCCGCGGGTCATTTTGCTCGAAGGCATTGTAAAGGTCGTCAGTCACCTGGTTCATGCCGGCACCCCATGCCGTGATAGTGCGGTTGTCGAGCGGAGTGAACAAAGCCCAGTATGGACTGTATGGCTGTCCAGACGATGTCGTGCTTGCATATTGTATCTCAAAGATAGATTCCTTGCCGTTTTTGTTGTTTAGGTTCCAGAGGTCAGCATAGTTGCTTTCAAGCGAGAACTTGCCGTATTCCTTCATGAGATACGTTTTTGCATTTTCCTTGTCGCCCATGGTCAGGTAAACCTTTCCGAGGAGCACGTTTGCGGCATCTCTGTTGGCAGCCCCGGCAAAGCGCTCTCCCGATTTCTCCGGAAGCACCTCGGCAGCGTCTTTCAGATCCTGCACAATCTGTCCGTATACCTCAGCTTTTGGCGTGCGTGCCTTTTTGTAGGAATCTGCTACAGAAACAGGGGTGGTAATCAGTGGTACGTCTCCCCATGCCCTTACCATATCGAAATAATATAGTGCGCGCATGAATTTCGCTTCGCCGATAAATTCCTCACAGCCGCTGATACCGCTGCCGGACGATATGACCTGATTAATCTTGTATATTGACTTATAGTATGTTTCCCACCATCCTTCAACGACAGAGTTTGTCGTTGTCATGTTGGAATGCTTGTCGAGAGCATCGTAGTCAGCAACGTTGCCTGCTGTATTGGTATTGTAGGCATTGTCCGACATTAGTTCGCCGTAGAATGAAGGCAGTCCTTCTGGTTTCCACACGTCGTAGAGTGTGGAGTATACAGAAATCATAGCTGTCTCTATATCGCTTTTGTTTTTATAAAACGCCTTTTCATTGGCATTGGAATATGGCGACAGGTCGAGGAAGTCGCTGCATCCGGTATTGACAAGCGCAAGTGCTGCCACAATAATATATGATAGTTTTTTCATTGTTTCTCTGTTTTTTAGTTTTCCTGTAATGCTTTAAAAACCGATGTTTATACCGAACGTGCATGAGAACGGGTTCGGATATGCTCCATAGTCGTAACCAACGCGGTAGCCGGTCTGGAATGTTGACCCTTCCGGATCATAGTTAGAGTAGTCGGAAAATACGTGTACGTTTTCCATGTTTACATACAACTTCAGTGATGCCATGCCGAGCGGACGTGTAACAGTGTTCGGGAAATTGTAGCCGATACGTATGTTCTTTATGCGTACGAAGGAACCGTCTTCTACCCACATTGACGAAGAGCTTGACTCAATGGTATTTGGTGTGGTGCGTGGTTTCGGTGTCATTCCGTCGCCTGGCTGTTCGTCGCTGACCCAGAAGTTGCTGCGGCTTGCATAGAGGTTGCGCGCTCCGTTGTAGAAGCCCAGGAAGCGTGCGTTCTGGTTCATAATCTCGTTGCCGTGTGTTCCTGTTAGCATGAATGATAATTCAAATCCTTTCCATGACAGGTTGTTCGTCATTCCCCATGTGAAATCTGGCTGGTAGTTGCCGAGAATGGTTCGGTCTGATGCATCAATCTTACCGTTGCCGTCCTTGTCCCATACCTTCGGGTCGCCAGGTTCTGCTCCGGCATATTTTGCCACTTTCGGGTCGTTTATTTCAGCTGTGCTGTAAACGCCCGTAACTTTGTATCCGTAGTAGTTGCCTACAGGCTGTCCGACCTCTGTGCGTGAAATTGCCGAGTTGGTATTTACCTCGATAGGGGCGTTGTTGTTGCCGAGTTTCAAAACCTTGTTGCGGTTTGCCGAAATGTTGAAGTCTGTAGTCCACATGAAGTCTTTGGTGCGGATGTTTACGGTACTGATGTTAAGTTCGAATCCCAGGTTCCTTACGGAACCGATATTCATCTGAGATTCGGTAAATCCCGTTATTACAGGTACCGGCACCTCAAGCAGCATATCGGTAGTTTTAGAGTAGTAGTAGTCGAACCCGATGTTCAGTCGGCTGCCGAACAGGTTGGCGTCGAAACCTATGTCATACTGTCCTGTCTTCTCCCACTTGAGGTCTTTCGAAGGCATTGTGCCGGTATAAAGTCCGCTTGTAAGCTTGCCGTCAACGGCATACTGCGAGTTCTTGAGCAGTCCGATTGCCGCATAGTCGTCAATCTGGTTGTTTCCGGTTACGCCATAGCTTGTGCGAATTTTCAGGTTGTCGAGCCAACTGCGTGTCGACTCCATGAACTTTTCCTCAGATATGCGCCATGCAGCCGACACTGACGGGAAGTAACCCCAGCGGTTGTTTGCTCCGAAGCGCGAGCATCCGTCTGCACGGAATGATGCTGTAGCGAGATATTTTCCTTTGTATGCATATGTGGCACGTGCCAGATACGACATGAGAGCCCATTCCGACTTTAGGGTCGTTCCTGTCTGAGTTGTACTTGCGTTTATTGTATGTACCAGGTCATTAGGGTATCCCGAACCGGTCAGGTTTGAGAATGTAGTTACCTGATCCTGCATTGTGTAACCGAGCAATGCGGTGAAGTTATGGTCAGTATTGAAAGTCTTGTTGTAGTTGAGGGTGTTTTCCCATACCCAGTTGTCTACACGGCGTGTCGAGTAGGTTCCTGTGGCATGCACCCAGCCGGAATATCCCCAATTCTGTCCCTCGTTCCAGTAATATTCGTAGTGGGAGTCAGAGGAGTTGAGTCCGGCAGATGTCTTGAAAGTCAGTCCGTCGAGTATTTTGTATTCTCCGAACGCCGTGCCGATAATATTGTCTGTTTTCAGCTTCTTCGAAGCCTCCTTTGTGAGCGAATACGGATGCCACAGCTGGAAGCCGTATTTCACGAAAGTATTCCATATAGAGCTTGGGTCCTTGAATCCGAGCGAGCCTGTCTCTACATATAGAGGGAAAATAGGGTCGCTCTGACATGCAAGGCTGACGACGTCAGACTTGCCGGCAAGTCCCTGTGGAGAGTCGGAAGAACGTGTGAAGTTAAGCTTCATGCCTACATTCAGTCGGCTGCTAATCTTGTGGTTAAGGTTAAGTCTGCCGGAGAGGCGGTTGTAGTCGTTGGTTATCACAACACCTTTCTGGTTGAGATATCCGAGCGACATCATGAACTGTGTCTTCTCCGAGCCACCCGAAACTGACGCCTGTACGTTATGGCTTACGCCAGTGCGGTAGAGTACGTCCTGCCAGTCTGTTCCGTTGCTGATGCGCTCCAGCCATTCGGGGTCTGAGAACTCTGAAGGTATTACGTATTTTGAGTTGTTTGTTCGCTGAAGCGTAGGGTTCTTGGCAACATCCGTCTGCCACTGGTTTTCGCGAGCTGCCGATTCATAGCGCATCCACTGTTTTGCGTCCATCAGGTCAATCTTGCGGTTCACGCGCGAGAAACCAAGTTCATAGGAAAGGTCAACCTTCGTTTTTCCAGCCTTCCCCGACTTTGTAGTTATGAGCACAACACCGTTTGCACCTCGTGAGCCGTAGATTGCTGCCGAAGCGGCATCTTTCAGTACCTCAATGCTCTCGATGTCGTTAGGGTTTATATTGTTCATCGGGTTGTGGTTGGAATACTGCAGGCTTCCGCCGTTTGAACCGTTCCCTGAGTTTGTGTCGTCCTCCAGAGGTACACCGTCGATTACATACAGCGGTGTGGTTCCGGCATTGATTGACGTCGCTCCGCGCACCTTAACTGTAGGAGCCATGCCCGGGGCTCCCTGCGACTGTGTGATTTGCACTCCCGACACTTGTCCCGCCATCGACTGGAGCGCATTGCCAAAGGAGCGGTCCTTCAGCTTGTCGGCACCTATTGTACTGATGGCTCCTGTCAGGTCGCGTTTTTTCATAACTCCGTAGCCGACGGCAACAACTTCGTCGAGCATTTCAGAATCTTCAGCGAGCTTGATTTTTGCCGGCTTTTCGGAAGCAAGGAACGTTACAGGCTTGTAGCCGATGTATGATACTTCGATGGTCTTGCCGGGTTCTGCCACGAATGTGAATTTACCGTCGATGTCAGTAACGGCACCCGTTGAAGTGCCTTTCACTACTACACTCGCTCCGATAACTGGTTCACCGTTTGAGTCTACAACGGTTCCGCTAACTTTCTGCTGTGCACTGGCAAGTGCTGACATTCCGAAGAAACAGCAGAGCAACAATAATTTCATAAGAAACTCATCCCCCCATTTACGGGATGAACTTGTTTTTCTTTTTTTCATAGGTTAATGTTTATTATATTAGTAGTTCTGATTTTTTTGCAATTGCAAACTTAATAAGAATTTTTTTAAGGTGCAAACGTTTTCATGGATAGGCTATTTAACATATTTTTTACACATAACAAGTTAAAATACTTAATATCAGTGCTATAGGTTAAAAATGTGTAGAATTGACACATATCAATAATTATAGCTGTTTCGTCATTTCTCAAAGTCATTTACACTCAATCTCAAGCAAAATTTCTTGACCGGTTGTTTCGGAACTTCTGTTTTGTATCTATGGCATATTATCTATACTCCCCTCCTTACCTCGTAAATTAGCGGATTGGAGTAGAGGAAAGTCAAAATTCGACATTTAAAAAAGTTATTTCCAAGTTTGCAATAATTTTTTCCAAGTTTGCAATAAAGAATTTATTGTGTTTCTTCGTTGTATTTATATTTACGAAGAGCCAAATACAGGTATTGGTGGTATAGTTTGTATAAACCCAGAGTAAAACTTTTACGGTCAACTATATTATCCCTTGCATATATAGAGCTTATTTCATGATGATTTATTATATTTGCAACTTCAATTTATACTATACAAATATAAAAAATAAAATTTTATGAGCACATCATTCCACCACCGCCTCTCAGACGAGGACGATTATAAGCGTAGCGAACTGATAAGAAAAATAGAACATGCCGTAGAGCAGATGACACTCAAGGAACTTGAGGCCCTGTCGTACGACATGTTCACAAAGGGTTATCTCGAGGATTGCTGATTTACTTAGTCTCGAGAAGAAAAAACTTTATTTCTTTACCGGATAAGTCCAGATGCCGTAAGAGAAAGCGTCTGCCCATGGTTGCGGCTTCGCCTCGCCGTTGCGCCACCACTGTCCGATATTTGCAAAAGGAGTAAGAACGAGGTCAACGGGATTTCCCTTGTATGTTCCCTTTGCCTTAAAGCAACCTGCCATCATCGTAGGGTCAACCTTGCCTATGGCAACAGGCAGCGACGAAGTGTCGAAACGTATGTCTTTAAGCACGTCGCAGTCGTCGTTGTGCAGCTGTGGGTTCCAGACCATATCCACGCAATACACTACCGGTCCGCGGAGAAAGGCACAAGGGATATTCTGTGTCGGTTTCTCGCGATACATAATCTCGCCGTCCTTCAAGTAATACTTCTCGTAGTCGGCATGGTGCTCGCGCATTATCCAGCGCTCCTCCATAGGGAACGACAGTTCCACAACATCGCCATTTGCCCATTTCCTGTTTATCTTGAGGTAGCTGCCCGGCTTCACACCGTCGATGGACTTTCCGTTGAGCTTAGCCGACGGAGACTTACACCATGACGGTATGCGGAGACAAAGCTCCTTTTCGCAGCCTTGGCTAAAGCGGATAGAGATATTGCCGTCGGCAGGATAGTTGCCCTCGATATCAAACTTAAAGTTACTGCCGTTGTAGTTTGACCCCACATACTGGTTGATGTAGAATTCCCTTCCGCGTTCGGCATAGAAGAACGTTGGCAACAGGGATATAATGCGGTGCCCGCTCGCCGTGCAGCAGTCGGGACCATGGAAATATCCGGCAGGTTTCACCCCGTTAGGAGCAGTATGATAACGGCAAGTTCCCTTTTCTGCATCCTGTGCGGCAAACACGTGGTTAATCATCAGTCGTTCCATGGCGTCGGCATACTTCGTGTCGCCGGTGAGTTGCAGAAGCATCTGTGTCAGTTGCATCCACGACATGGTGGCACAGGTCTCGATGATGTTTCCGCTGAGAGGCTTTATGAATCCCGGTTCGTAATGTTCAGCCACGCTCACACCGCCAGTGATATACATCTGTCGGCTGGCAATATCGCTCCATGCACCTTCTACCTTTCTGAGCAGCGACTTGTCGCCAGTAATGCGATACAGACGGAGGAAGCCCATGAAATTCATGTGGAAAGTATGGGCATGCACATACGGTTGCAGTTTGTCAACACCGAGCTTGCCGTCGGCAACGGAGTCGAGGCGCGAGAAGGCGTCCCATCCGCCCCATCTGTCGATGTTGCCTACAACCCATTTCGACCATTCGAGATATTTCTTCTTACCCGTAATTTCATACAGACGTGCGATAGGGTCGGCAAGCAGTGTGCCCTCCCAGGCATAGTGTACGCTGTGGCCGGCGAAGTCGCTCTGTCCCGACAATACCTTGCCCTTGTTCTCCGGATAGTGGAGAGTCTTGGAAGGCCAGAATTCGTTCTTTCCCGGACCGAAATTGTCGAGAAAATATCCGGCAAGTTTCTCCACAGACTTCAGAGCCGTCTTGTCGCCGGTCTCCTCATATACCGTCTCGAAGGCATGGAAAACGAAATACAGCTCGTATGGATCCATACCTCTGATAGGTCGTTTCTTCGAACGGTAATCCTTTGCCGTAGCTCCGAGGTAGCCATTAGCTTCCTGCGAACCGATAATTCTGTATAGTTCTTTCTTAGCCTTGGCGAGAAGCTCCTTGTCGCCGCTTTGCAGAGCCGAGAGGTAAGCACTCTCAATCCACTTGCCGTGCTGTTCAGCACGGGTCCAGTCCCATGCCGTATGTTTGCGGTTAACCACAAAGTCGACATACTGGTCGATAGGGAAGTTCTTCAGATATGTGTTGCGGTTCAGTTTCATTCTGTCGCCGATAAATCCCTGGATTCCGGATATGGCAGACACTTTCACCGGTTTTTCGATAAGGGTAACCTCATCGTGGGTTGCGGCTTGTGCAGTACTGGCGAGGGCAACAGCGGCTGTAATTGCCAAAAATGATTTCTTGATGGAGCTCATATTGTTTTTTTAGTTTTGTTGATGATTGGGAGTTCTGGGAGTTCTGGGAGAACTGGGAGTTTTGGGAGAACTGGTGAAGGAAAGATGAAAAATCTATATCTTCTTGGCTCCTTTGCCGGCAAGTTTCAGTTCCACGAGCTTGTTGTATATTTTCTTGCCGAGCAGTTCGGCACCATGCTCATCGAAGTGCATGTGGTCAGACTGTAGCGAGGCCTCAGGCACGGGGATGAAATAAACGTTCTTGTCTTCTTCGGCAAGTCGGCGTTGTCCTTCCTCCACACCCTCGGAGAATCCGGCACTCTTATGAGAAATGCCACCGAGAATAACAGGCAGTCTGTAGTATTTTTTCTGTCCTGTTTTCTCCACCAGGTGTCGGCGCACATAGGCAATCATCTCCTTCAGATTCTCGTAGTAAGCCTTGTTGTCGTGGCGGTCGCTCTCTCCCTGATGCCAAAGTAGAGCCTTGATGTCAAACTTGCCTTTCTTCGACAGAGTCTTGTCGATGGCAAGGTCGATGTTCTCGCAAAGAGCCTTCAGCAGACTCTTGCCGCCCTTGTCGGTTGCTTTGTTCTCTTCTAGGAATTTCGGAGATGCACTCCAGTACATGTTGTGGTCGCTCGGACATTTTAGACTGATTGCCGTTCCGCCCCTCGACTCCTTAATAACGTAGTAGTCGCAGCCAAGCGAACGGTCGAGGAAGTAGTATGTTACGGCATCATACGCCCAGCGGTGGTTGTCATCCTTTCGGTCGATATACGGCCAGAAGAGTTTGAACTCACCGTGTTCGCTGTATGGTCCGTTGTTGTAGCACCAGAACGTATGGCGGTATTTGTTCTTCTTGATATATTCCGGCAGAAACTCGTTCTTAGTCCTTCCGTCGGTATTCGACTGGCCTGCCGTGATAAACACGGGAATTACATGTTTTTTAGCCTGTGCCGTTGTCATGGTAAGAGCGAGCAAGGCTAAGATGAAAAATCTTTTCATTTTGGTATATTTTTAATTCTTCCTTTAAAGTTATAATACATATAGTATTTTATATGTATTTCCTATTTTAATATACAAATATCTGGTCGAGCACGACACTATCGTCTAAGGCAGTAATCCTAATTCTGTGTACGGCAGACTGTTTTCCTATGCGGAATCTGAAAGTCCTTATCGCATGGTTGCGCAAAGTATTAACTTTCCATTCCTCATCTCTTCCCTCGGTCTGATATTCAGCAGTAACGGGGTCGCTGCCGTCGATTGAAATAGCAAAGCGCAGTTTGTTGCCAACCATAGGGTGGGTAGGAATCATTCTAACCTCAACGGTTATAGAGTCAGAAGAGACAGCTCCAGTATTGAAATCAAACTCAAGCCATTTTCCTTTCTCTATTTCGGCAGCCTTCCCCTCGTATCCTAATCCCTGCCATACAATAGGCATGCCCAAAGAGCAGTCGGCAGCGTTAATCTTCGCTATATAATTTGGTTCGACAGGCAGTGGAGCAGCCTCCGTGGTATGAGGAACACGCTTGAACACAGGCTGCATACGTGGCATAAAGTCCATCATGCGGTTCCACTTTTCTTTGTTGTAGAATCCTTCGTTGTAGCGTTTAGTCAGCGAAGCGATGCTGTCGTAAGCCAAATCGCTATCCTCCCATTTTGCCTTGCCGTGGCGTGCAAGTTGTGCGATAAGAAGTTTGTCGTTCATCTGTGCGGCAGCCTTCAGTGGGTATTCCACAAGCTGATAGAACTCATCCCTTTTGTCGGCAGAAACATTCTTTGAAAGGGCGTCCACTTTGTCCGCAAGCAACTTGTATTCGGCAAGTCTTCCTTTTATATATTCTTCGCTCCAGGGCAAGTCCTTTATTATACTGTATTTTTTGTCCCATTCTTCGCAGCGGGTATTGCCAAGGAATTCCGGTTTGCGGATATAAGCCAGGCGGTAAGACTCAAGCATCAGCGGAAGAACTTCATTGCCAAGCTCCTTGCCAAACTCGCGGGTGTAGAAGTTACGTTCATGTTCCGAAAGCCATGCATTGTTAGGTATCAGTTCCTTTTCAGCATCATTCTGTCCGGGATAAACAGACTGCATCTGCCAAGCCATGTCCATAAACAGCTCAATCTGGTATTCGGCAGGCTTGATATCGCCAACGTTCAGAATCCAAAACCTTTGTATACCCTTGTGCCAAGCCTCCGACATCTGCTGAAACATAAGCGACGGCGAGAAAGTGCCGAGCCAGAGATAGTCGTGAGGCCGTCCCCAATAGCTAACGTGGTAGTATATTCCGTTGCCGCCCTTGCGTGCCCGTTCTTCAGCGGTAGGGAAGTGGCGCACATAGCCGTAGTTGTCGTCACACCATACAAGACATGCGTCGTCTGGCACTTTAAGTCCGGCTTTATATACATCGAGCACCTCCTTGTATGGGATAAAGAGTTGTGGCACCCGGGTAACATCCTTGTCAACATATTTGGCGAGCAGTTCGCGCTGATCCTTAATAACTCTCTCCAGAACTGTTTTCTGTTCCTCCACGGTCTTAGCTCCCTGCATAGCCCCGTCGTGAACACCGCGCATACCGATAGTATAAAGGATAGGCTGCTTGTTAACCTCCTTTACGCGGTCCTCCCAGAATTTGTATACATTGCTGGAGTTATTGACATAGTCATAATTTCCCTTACCCCTTATCTTCCATTCCGTAGCCGCACTCGATGCCATCGGTTCACAGTGAGAGCCACCGATATATATGCCATATCGCTTTGCAGCTTCGCGGTTTCCTTTGGTCAGGAAAAACGGACGTGTACATTCGTGCATTGCCGGCCAGTAGGTGTTAGCCCTAAGGCGGAGCAGTAGTTCGAAGATACGGGCATTAGTCTTCGGTCCTATCTGTCCCTTAATGTCAGTAGGTTCGTATGTCTTGCTTGCCCACGGCATCAGTCCCCAGTCCTCGTCGTTTATGAAAATGCCGCGGAACTCCACCGACGGAGCCTGTGCCGTCGTATAGTCGTCTTCCAGCGAGAAACTCTTCATCTGTTGCGGTTTGCTGTCAGCCCACCATTCCCATGGCGATACCCCCAAGATACGCGATACTTCAAGCAGTGCATACGCCACGCCATGAGAGTCGCTGGCAAGGATGCGCAGGGTATTGCCGTCGGCATCAATCTTGAAAGCCTCCTTCTTGTAAGCAAAGTCAGCCGCATTAATTTTTGCTGTTATGGCGTTACCTTTCGCTTTGCCGTTGCTTTTAATCCTAAGTTCCGAATTCAGCACATTCTTTAAGTCGCCTTTAAGCATAAGAGAAGCCGTGCGTGCCACAGGTTCCATGCTTGCCGTGTCGCAAACAAGCGTTACCGCTTTCCCGCCTTTCCATTCAAGGGCATTGGCTTGAGAGGCAGACAGCATGAGAGCAGTTGCCACAATCAATTTCAGTTTTAAGTTGTTCTTCATTTTGAATTGATGATAAATAAGTTAGTGTTTACTGTGTGCAAAGTTAGTTATTCTTGTGTCTTTTGAATGTTAGATATCATTCAGATATAAATATAAATCGTTCAAAAAAGGGGGAAACGTTGAATAAACGTTTCTCCCCTCTGTATAGCTAACTTAATTGTAAATAACTTAAATCTTATTTCTCTGCCGGGGCATCTGTCTCCATAGGCCAGTACGGGTTCTGGTAAAGAGGAGACTCGCTCAGTGTCTTGTAGTCTGGAGCCGTAAGCTCGAACTCGTGTATTGGCAGCGGTTGCAGATAGTGAGCCATGTGCCATGTGTAACCCTCGTGGAAGAGGTTTTGACTTGTCATGTTCTTCTCATACGGACGGAGATAGTCGCTCAAAGCCGGACTTGAAGTCTTTGCCGTGGCACTGCCGTCGTAGTCTGACGCCGTGAAGTTATAGAAGTGGGTCATGTCAGAGTTCCAGAGTTTCATACCCTCGATATGATAACGGGTTGTCATGAGCTGGTCGAGCGAGCGCCAACGCTGAAGATCCATCCATCTCAGGTTCTCACCCATCATCTCGTCGCGACGCTCGCGGCGGATATTGTAGAGAACAGGGTCGTCGAGCAACTGTCCGGCACTGTAGGCACCCCAGTCGAGTTTCTCCTTCTGCATGTCGGTAGCAGCAATAGTAACGTTAGGGTCGATGGCAGAGCCTGTGAAACCAGCCTGCTGACGGATAATCTTCCAGTATTCGAGCACCTTGCCGCTCAAGCTGTGGGTAAGCATATACTCGGCCTCCATGTAGTTGAGCAGAGCCTCACGGGCACGGAATGAGCATGCAGCATTATACGATTTGTCCTTTTCGCAGAACTTACGGTCGAAGGTTCCTCCCTTGCGCAGACAGTAACCGGTAACATAGAGGAAGTTTCCTGTATCGCCGTTTGTGATATCAGGATATTCAGCCTCTTTGTCGATGTAGCGGTCGCCCTGAGCATACGACATGTTCTTGAAACAGTTAATCTGACCAGGAGTCTTCAGGAATATCTTCAGACGAGGGTCGCGGTGTTCAACCACCTTGCTCACGCTGTTATCGTCATAAGAATATCCGTCGTGCTGAGCATAGATAGGTTTTCCGTCTTCCATAAGGAAGCTCTCCACCATGCTTCGAGTAACGCCAACACCGTAGTTATTGCGCTGAACAGCATCCTCTATGATGTTTGTTACGCCCTGGCTCACGCTATATTCGCGCCACAGAAGCACCTCTTTATACTTAGACATGTCGTCGGTGCCGAACATCTCGAAATACTCGTTTGTGTCGCCTTCCTTCTGAGGAACAACTCCGTTGTTGAAGGCAAGACTGTTCTTGTATTTCTCTGCTATATTCTCTGCACTCTCGGCAGCAACGGTAAGGAAATACTTGATTTCGTTGTCGATATTACCAGAAGGATACTGATAGTCCTTCAGATAATCCTTCTCCTTGCCAGGCCAGCCCTCGCCGTTAGGTACGAATGGAGTGCCCTTGAAATAGTTCAGGAATGTACCTTCATAGAGAGCGACGCGAGATTTAACGAGCATTGCCACGTCCTTTGACAGACGGGTGTGACGACTCTCGAAGTTGTCTGACATATACTCCATAGCCTTGTCGAGGTCGTCGAGGATGAAACGGGCAACCTCATTGCGAGGCTGGCGCTTGTTCTCTGCCACGAGCTTTGCCTCGTCGTCAGGCAATACCTCTTTTACGATAGGGAAGTCTCCCCAGTTGCGCAGCATGCCGAAATAAGCCCAAGCACGGAAGAAGTAGAGTTCGCCGATATACTGGCGTATAGCCTTGTCGCTGCCGCTGATCTTTCCCTTCTCATAGTTGGCGAGCAGAGTGTTCAGGTTATAGTTGATGTTGCGGATGTTGGTCCACGACCAGTTTCCGTTAGTCTTTCCAACCTTCCACTGGCCTACTGCATATTTACCGTCGGCACCACTGCCAGCCTGGTTGTCGGTGTTGTTGTCGCCACTGTAAAGACCGTATCCGTATCCGTGGGACGGCAGGTTGCCGTAGAAACTGTTGGCACAAGCCTGTGCCTGATCCTCAGTCACGTAGTAAGACTCAGGAGTAACTGCCGACTTAGGTTCCTGGTCGAGCAGGTCTGAGCAAGATGCCATAGTTCCGCCCAGTGCGAGCAGCATCATTGCCTTTGCTATATTGTTATATAATGGTTTCATGATTTGCTGATGTTTAGAATGTTACACTTAGACCGAATGAATATGTTCTTGAAAGAGGATAAGCCGCACCCTGACTGTCGGAGAGAGTCTCCGGGTCAAACTGTTTGTTGAGGCTTGTGAATGTGAGCAGGTTCTCGCCAGAGAAGTACACTCTCACATTGCTTATTCCCCACTTGCTTGTGATAGTTGCCGGCAGAGTATAGCCGAGCGTCAAGTTCTTCAAGCGCATATAAGAGGCATCCTGCAAGTAACGACTCTGTGTCTTCAGGTTCTTCCCGTCGCCTTGAATTGGTCGTGGCAGATAAGAATCGAGGTTTACAGCATTCACGCCCTGCTTTACAGACCAAGTATTCTCGTCGCGGAAGTAATCCTGCATCTGTGTCAAGCCGGCGCAGTTCCACTGGTCACCGGTATAACCGAACATATACGGACCGCCAACCCAGTAGTCGCGTTTCATAACGCCCTGGAAGAACATTCTAAAGTCGAAACCTTTCCAAGATGCATTCAGGTCGAGACCGAACTGATAGCGAGGCATGTAGTTGCCGATAACCTTGCGGTCGCCCGGATCTTCAACGGTGCTGCTTCCGTATGAAACCTTACCGTCGCCGTTTATATCCTTGTACATAATGTCTCCGGCAGTCCATTTCGAACCGATAGCGTCCTGATTTGCCTTAGCCAGATGGTCTTGCATCTCCTGGTCAGTCTTTGCAATGCCGATAGTTTCGAATCCCCATATTTCGCCGATGTAATGACCTTCGCGGTAAGTGGCATCGATAGAGTTCGTCGGGTTGTTAGGATAATGGGTTATCTTGGTACGAGAATCGTAGAGCGAGAACTTTGCACCGTAGCTAAGTCCGTTGGCAAGTCTGTCCTGCCATCCGAGAGTAAGTTCCCAACCGCGTGTCTGCAAGTCGGTATTGTTAGTATTTGGCACGCTTGTTCCGAGGATAGACGGAAGATCCTGTCCTGCGCCGACCATATCCTTGGTGTTGCGCACATACCAGTTGAACGAACCGGTTAGTCTGTTGTTGAGCATTGCCCAGTCAACACCATAGTTGTAAGTCTCTATCCTTTCCCATGTCAAGCTTGATGAAATGAGACCAGGGGTAGATGCCGTAGGAACCTTAACCCCATTTTGCAGCCATGTGCCGCCAGTCGGGTTTGTAGAGAGCGTGAGGTAAGTGGAATACCAGTCTTTAGTATTTTGGTTACCCAGCGAACCGTAAGAGAAGCGGAGTTTCAACATGTCGAGCCAGTTGCGTGTAGATTCCATAAACTTCTCTTCAGCCACGTTCCAGCCGAGAGAGAAAGAAGGGAATGCCTTCCACTGGTGCCCCTTGCGGAATCTTGACGAACCGTCGCCACGGAGGTTCAGCTCAACGAGATAGCGGCTCTTGTAGTCGTAGTTCAGTCTTCCGAACACACCGACAACAGCCCATTCATTCTCGTATCCAGAAACAGTAGGAGCTTTGTCCTTGCCGTTCTGCAGTCCGTTGGTGATGTCAATTTCCGGTTTGCTTGTGTCGATAATTCCAACGCGTTCGGCTTTCATAAACGACTGCTTCATGTCCTCAACCTGCATACCTGCCATAACGTGGAAGTGATGGTCTTTGGCGATATTGAAGTCATACTCCGTGCGAGCACTGAAGTTATAGTAGTTCTCCTTTGTGTTTGTATTTCCGACATAGCTGTTGGAGTCCTTGTAATACATAGTGCCGTTCTTGTCGTACTGCACGAGCGGCAGCTGCCAGTAATGGTTGTTTGCCGTGTTTATACGGTAGTTGAAGTCCACGCTCGTCTTCCACTTCTTAATCGGTTCGATAACAAATCCGAGCTGATGGTAGATATTGTCAGTCTGAGTCTCGTTCTGTCCTCCGTCTTCAAGAGCCCAAGGCGAGAACTCTGTAGTGCTGTAGAAATGGCGTCCGTTCCAGTCGTATGCGGGAAGAACAGGCCATCCTCTAAGAGCCACACCCTGATACCAGCTTGCACGCTGAGGTTTTGTCTGGTCTTCACGGGTGAAACGCATGGTATAATGGAGCTGCAGCCAATTCGTGAGCTGCGACTGAATCTTTGCTGTTCCTGTATAGCGCTTCAAATCTTCCTTGCCCACTTTCAGCAAACCGTTCTGGTCGAAGAAGCTGCCCGAAACATAGTAGTTGAGTTTCTCGTTACCGCCGCTTGCACTGAGGTTATGCTGTTGAGAGAAAGTGTTGTCTTTATAAAGCAAGTCATACCAGTCGGTATCAGCAACACCATTAGAATATCCTCCGAGCCACTGACCAGAGGAGTTGTAACCAAGAACCTCATAAACCTCCTTGCCGTCTGCCGTGCGGCGAACGCCAGGACTGACATACTGAGCGTTGGCAAACTCAACGATCTTGTCGAAACGACCGGTGCCGTCAGAATTTGTCTGGAAATACGGAGAGCCACCGTTGTTCACGAATGCATCGTTCATCCAAGAAGCGAACGGCACAGAGTGCATCATGTGGTTCTTGATGTTAGGAGTTCCGATGCGGAAGCTGTTGTTATAGTTAATGGTAGCCTTACCCTTCTTTCCTGATTTCGTGGTAACGAGAATAACACCGAACGGAGCACGGGAACCGTAGATAGAACTTGCTGCAGCATCCTTCAAAACCGATATTGACTCAATATCCTGAGGGTTGATAGAATTGAGGTCGCCCTCCATTCCGTCGATGAGTATAAGTGGGTTGCTGTATGTATTGCCGACAGTACCCTCGCCGCGCACATTAATAGTAGGACGCGAGTCGATGCTACCGCTTGTCTGCGTAATCTGAAGACCTGGGGCTGCACCTTGCAGAGCCTGCACGGCATTTGCCACCGGACGTTCGGACAGCTGCTTGCTGTCAACCACGTCTACGGCACCTGTAAGGTTCACTTTCTTCTGAGTTCCGAATCCCACAACGACAACCTCGTTGAGTGAGCCGGACTCCTGTTCCATTTTTATATTTAGCTTCTTGCCCGGTGTGGCTTTGACTTCAACGGTCTTGTATCCTATATAAGAGATTACAAGAGTTGCCCCCGGCTTTACGTTAAGCGTGAAGTTACCGTCGAGGTCAGAAACCGTTCCGTTTCCCTTCACGCCCTTTTCAACTACACTTGCACCGATAACAGCACCGTCAGCATCGCTGACAAGTCCCGATACCTTGATGTCTTGTTGCTGCTCAACATGAGCAAAACTCATCTGATTTTCAGTAGCCAGCATCCTTGTTGCAGGGATACCGGCAAGGGCGATACTCAACAATGGCAATGTGAGCATTCTGCCGTTCATTCTGTTGCCTTTCAGATTCATAGGTTCTTTTTTTCTTATTAGATACTTATATATTTTAGTTAGAAAAACTCTTGTGTCTGACAGATTTCAGAAGTATCCGTATTTACGGAAAGTTAGAAACTGTAAGCACTACATGCATTATATTCATGTCTTGCGCTGCAAATTTAGAAGTAATAAACAAAACTAAACGACTTTTATCATTCAACGATAGACACAAAAGGGTCAATCATAATTTGAGCATATACAAATTGGGCAAACATAGGACACAAATATGTCAAAACTCTGATTTTAAAGGCTTTTCATAATGGACTTCTTAATATTTTTTGTACCTTTGGAATTGAAATTAAACTACAACGGTATGAAAAAAGTATTGCTGCTTGTTACATTATTGTATGCTACAATCATTAGTGCACTTGCCTTGCAAGAGCACAATGTGAAGAACATCGGAATAAGAGACGGACTGTCTAACGGATATGTGGTGGATATCTGTATGGATGCCCAAGGCTTTGTCTGGGCTGCAACGGAACATGGGTTGAACCGAATTGCCGGAACGAAATGTACTGTGTTCACACCAGAGAACTCTGATATCTCCAATTTCGAACATGTCGGACTGCTGTATCACGAGAAGACAAATTCTGTTTGGATACACTCCCGCGACGGAAGACTCGATGTATACGACTGCCGCACACAGCGCATCACGCCATTCCTTATCGGGAAGGAGAATATGGTGAGCGTGGCAGATTTGGCTCTTGCTGCCGATTCGGGGATATGGATAGCACACTACTTTGGCGACATAAGGCACTACGACCCTGTGACAAAACAAATCACACTGATAAGCGGCAAGAACTTCCCTCAGATAAAGAATGGCGTGCGCAGCATTACCGACGACGGCAAGGGTAACCTGTATATCGGATTGCGAATGGACGGATTGATTATATATAATATAAGGTCAAAGCAGAGCCGTTACTTTCGTAACAATCCGGCCGACCCGAACAGTCTGCCGGGCGACAACGTGCGCTCCGTATTTGTCGACCACATGCAGAACGTATGGGTGGGAACGAACATGGGACTTGCTCTCTTCGATCCGTTGAAGGGAACGTTCCGTGTGTTCAGGCATGAAAGAAACAACACAGGAAGTCTGGCTGGCGACAACATACACCAAGTAACTGAAACACGAGACAACACTCTATGGATATGTTCGGAGGGAGGCGGTATCAGTAAGCTGAACCTCAACATGTACAGTCATCCGTATTTCGGAAACGTAGTGTTCCAGCAGATGACGAAGGAAAACTCAGGACTATCGTCGAACAATACAAGAAGGGTGCTTGAAGACCCTTACGGCAATATCTGGGTGGGGAACTACAGTACGGGAGTTGACTTCATACCGGGTATAGGTTCGCCGTTCCAGATAAATCAGGCTGTGGAGGATGCGAAAATCAATGTTTCGGCAATATATATCGACAAGAAAGATAATCTCTGGATTGGTGAAGACAATAAGGTTATGACATATAAAGGCGGGGAGATAACAAGGTCGTGGGACTTCTCTCCGTATATTTCCAACTCATCGTCATTCGTTTACCTATTCACAGAAGATAAACAGGGAAACATCTGGTTCGGTACAACCGACAACGGTGCCTTGAAACTTAACCCTGCCACAGGAGCCATAACGAAAATAGCATGTACAAAGGCTATTGACGTGAATGCGCTTTTCACAGACCATAACGGCACGGTATGGATAGGAGGCGAGAGCGGAGTATTCACCGTTAGTGGCGAAAAGGAAACTGTAGAAGCCAAGATAAACAAAGCTATTGGCGCTTCGTCGATACCATTCTCTATAATCGAAGACCGCTATGGCAAAATATGGGTTGGAACCCTGGCACGAGGCATCTTTGTGTTCGACAGAAACAGAAACCTCGTGGCACATCTCGGTGATAAAGCCCCATTCCCGTCAAGTTCCATAAATCAGATTATCTCCGACGAGAACGGTGGAATATGGGTAGCCACTCATCTCGGACTCGTCTATGTGCCGGACGCAAGGAAGCCAACTAACTATAAGGTGTTCAACGACAAGCAGGGACTGAAAGACAATCATATCCGCGCTCTCGCACAAGACCGTATGGGAAATATTTGGTTGAGCACGTTCTCTGGAATAGCTTGCTTCGACGTGAACAAGCAGAAATTCTTCAATTTCGACTACAAAAGCGGTATTCCGATGGGCAACTTCGTGATAGGAGCCGCTGCCGTATCGTCTACGGGAACAGTGTATTTCGGTTCGCCGAGCGGTATTTGCAGCTTCAACCCACAGGTGATACAGCAGCAGGACAAGGTGTCGCAAGTGGAGATTATCGACTGCGAGAGAATTGAGAGCCAGACTGACAAGGGAAAGAAACTCATCATCGAGCCTGATGAAGAGGGGAGGATAGTGGTGAAATACAACGAGAACACATTCCGTATCGCTTTCACCATGCGTGACTATTCGCAAAATATGCTCGTGGACTATTCATACAAGATGGAAGGTCTCGATGATGAGTGGTATACCGATAGCGACAATGGAGTGGTGTTCCGTAATCTTGACCCCGGTGAATATACATTCGTCGTTAGGGCGAAACTGAAAAACCAGGACTGGAATGAGGCAAGCATTGCACGACTGACTGTATGTGTAGAACCTCCGCTTTGGCTGACGTGGTGGGCAAAGACTCTGTATCTTCTCCTCGTGGCGGGGATTGTATATTATATCATGCGCTCATATAAAAATGAGATTAAACTAAGGAGTTCGCTGGAAAAGACAAAGTGGGAGAGTCAACAGAAAATTGAAATGAATGAAGACCGTCTGCGCTTCTTTACGAATATCACCCACGAATTGCGCACCCCTTTGACGCTGATAATGGGACCGCTTGAGGATTTGATGGCTGACAGCAGACTGCCGGAGGCTTTGCAGAAAAAGGTGAAGAGTATACACGCCAGTTCCGTAAGACTGCTTGACTTGATTAACAAGATACTGGAATTCCGCAAGACGGAAACACAGAACCGTCGCCTTTCTGTAGCTCGCTCCAACCTTTGTGTGGCAGTAGGGGAGATAGGCTCGCGCTTCAAAGACCTTAACCGTAATCCGAAGCTTAGGATTGAAGTGAATATGCCGGAGAAGCCTGTGGAGATATTCTTTGATTCGGAGGTTATAAGTACTGTCGTGAACAATCTTATGTCGAACGCCATAAAATATACTCGGGACGGTAGCGTTACACTGTCGCTGAAGGTTGCCAACAACAGGGCGGCAATTGTCGTTTCAGATACTGGATACGGCATAAGCAGAGATGCTCTGCCGCATATCTTTGAACGTTATTATCAGGCAAAGGGATTGCATCAGGCTTCAGGAACCGGTATCGGACTGGCTCTTGTCAAGTCGCTTGCCGAACTCCACCATGCCTTGTTGACGGTTGACAGTGTGGAGGGCAGTGGCAGCACGTTCTCTTTCTCGCTCGATATGCAGGAAACTTATCCTGATGCTCTGCATAAGGATGACGACAAGGAGCAGACGAAAGCTGAAACGGATTCTGACAGTGAAGGTAATGCTGACGGGGAAGAACGGAAAGACTCGCGTCCTGTGGTGCTCATCGTGGAAGACAATGATGATATCCGCACGTATATCGACGAGTCGCTCCAGGAAGACTACCGCATATTGCAGGCACGCAACGGTAAGGAGGGGTGCGACATGGCTTTCCTTCATTCGCCCGACATTATTGTCAGCGACATCATGATGCCGGAGATGGATGGTATTGAGATGACGAAAGTATTGAAGAATGATATGCGCACGAGTCATATACCTATTATTATACTTACTGCCAAGACCAGTCCGCAAGATCAGGAAGAGGGCTACGACAGCGGTGCCGACTCCTATCTCATGAAGCCGTTCAGCGCACATCTGCTGAACAGCAGAATACGCAACATAATGTCCGGCAGACGCCGACTGGCTGAAATTATACTGCAGCGTGGAGTTTCGGTGGGCAATCTTACGACTGCATCGCAGAGTGGCGGAATGGATGATAAAACTTCGGATATTCTTGCCGCTGGCAAGTTCGACGGGAATAATGCCGAGACATTGAAGGAAAAATCAGTTTCTTCTACACCGGAACTCAGTCCGCTTGACAAGAAATTTATGGATAAGCTGAATGCGTTGATTTCAGAGAATATAGCCACCGAGGATATTGACATAGCTTTCATGACAGACAAGTTTGCTATGAGTCATTCCACTTTCTACCGCAAGGTGAAGGCTCTAACCGGTGTCAGTGCCAACGAATATATCCGCAAGGTGAAGTTGCAGCGTGCAATGGAACTGCTGAAGACCGGAGAGTATAATGTTACCGAGGTGTCAATGATGACAGGTTTCAACAATATCGGTTATTTCCGCCGCAGTTTCAAGAAAGAGTTTGATGTTACTCCGTCGGAAGTGCTGAAAAAATAAAAAAAGAGCAGGTGGGTTATTTCCATCTGCTCTTTTTTAGTCTGTATATCTTATATGTGGAATTATTTATCCAATGATTTAGGCGTGTTAGAATATTTCCTTATACTTGCTTTCGCTCTTTATAGCCATGATGGCAAGCAGTATTGTTATGATGAGAGGGATTGGGTAAACAAACTGTGGAATATGCGAGAGGTCGAAGGTGGCGATAAACTTCATTATTCTTATAATGTGCGACAATATTATTCCGGCAATATCCTTGCCGCTATACCATTTTATATTGGCATTTGCCACCGAGAATATGATGAAGACAATGCCAAGCATGCTGCAGATGATAGTCCATAGATGCGAAAGTCTCAACATCTTCTTGTTTTCAAGCATTCCGATACTACGCATCACATTGTCGGAGAATCCATTGTCGGGAATCTCCGTATTGCGAGCGTTTGCAAAAAACTCATTCAACAATATCTCGTTCTTATCTTCCTTCATATCCGTTATTCCTTAAATAAGTTGTAAGTTTCTCCTTCCCTCTATACAGATGCGACTTCACCGTTCCATTCGGCATCCCGGTGATGCTTGCTATCTTGTCTACGGGTTGACCGTCTATCAGCTGAAGCGTTATACAGGTGCGCTCCTCCTGTTTCAGTATGGCGAGAGCTTTCAGAATGTCCATGCTCAAGGCTGTGTCGCTGGTCATATCGCTGGAGCGTGCCGCTATGGCTGGCATTTCCACATCCTCCGTCTGGTGATGACTGCGGCGGTAGTCGTAGTGCACGTTGTATGCAATTCTCATAATCCAAGTAGAGAACGACGACAAGCCGCGAAACTTCCCGATATTGGTGTAGGCCTTTATGAACGTCTCCTGTGCAAGGTCGTCGGCAAGCTGTGTGTCGCCCACGGTCAGTCCGAGCAGAAACCGCCTCACTTGCGACTGGTATTTGTGCAACAGCGTGTCGAAGGCACGCTTGTTGCCAAATACCGCCACTTGCGTAACAAGAGTTATATCATTCATAATTCGAATTTAGAGTTTAGAATGTAGAATTTAGAGTTGTTCTCGCTTCGCTGCGATTAAGAGTTTTCTAATGTAGAATTCTCTTCCTCTTCACAATTCTCCTCTTTCCTATCTGCACTCTCATGCAAGTTGCAGGCATCCTCCCTCTTGGGGGAGTTAGAGGGGGCTTCTTCCTTGGTGGAGTTAGAGGGAACTGGAGCTATTCTTTTCTTCGTTGTCCATGCAATCACAGCCTGTCCTGCACCATAGAATGCGATGAAGAATCCAATTCCAGTGCACATCCTGCTATGTATAAATATCGAAAAAACTACGATACCGATACCGAGGAACATCTTTTTCACTCCCTTCTCCCAAAGTCCCTGGTCGTTAGGCTGCTTGTTGCTTTTTGCTATATCTTGAGGTATAGGCTGTCCGTTTTTCAACGCAAGTTCAGCAAGTTGTATCTTCTGTTTGCGTGATTTTATGATGAAGTAGATAATCAGTCCGATAATCAGCACAGGAGCGAGACAGAACATTATGAATACGATGGCGATTGGGAGGAAAGCACTTTCCATTATATCGCTAAGCGCTTCCATATTGGTAGGCTTGTCCCATCCATTTGTTCCTGCATCAAAGAGAGAATCCTCGTCTGCCATGTCTGCCGTGTCCACGTCTGCCGTATCCGAGAAGGCCACGATGGCGGTGGTGTTCTTTGTATTTCCGTCTTTGTCTGTCTGTGTGTTTACTTTCACACTTGCCAAAGGAGTATGGCGGTGGCGCTGCGCCATTGTCGGCATGGCGGCTGAGATGACCAGTCCAGCCATGATAGCTACTAAAATCTTTTTCATATCTTTTCCGTTTTTTGTTTCTTTATGTGTTAGACGGAATGAATGTCTGTTTGGTTGCAGCGATATGTGCTTTTTTTATCCAAACAGATGTTTAATTGCTGTTATCGGTGCATAGAAGAACATTCTTGGTCCGCTCCAGCGCATTATTCGACGTGCCTTTTCTCGTTGCAGTTTGCCGTAACAGTGTATTGGGCATCGCTTGCAACTTGTCTTTTTCTCACCGAACCGGCAATGGTCAAGACGTGAATGGGCATATTTCAGAAATTCTTCGTATTCCCCAGGCATTTCCTTTTGTTTTAGTTTATGTCTGCAATACAGTTTTACCATGAATGTAATGGTCTTTTTTTCTCTTTCAATCTTGTTCATGAGTGCAAAGGTAATATTTTAAATGAAGAATGAAGAATAGCTTCGCAAAATGAAGAATGTGGATTTGCATTACATCTAAATAAGGTAAGCTGCATTTCGGAAATAAAAATGAAAGTCTTTTAGCCTTTCATTTTGTATTTCGCTCAATTTGCATTAACTTTGCAGCCGCTTTCTGATAAAGAAAGAATAATAGGCGAGTGCTTGATAAACCTCCGTGACTTTCTGCCTTATTATATATAAGGTGAAGCCTAAACAAAACAAGAATATGGATATAAAAAATAAAAACGTGAGCGTGCTGTTTATGCTTTTCAGTGTGCTCTTCTGCGTCTGCCTCATTACGGCAAACGTGCTCGAGACAAAGCAAATCTCTTTTGGACCGATCAACATCACTGGCGGACTGCTTGTGTTTCCCGTGTCGTATATCATAAACGACTGCGTATGCGAGGTGTGGGGATACCGCAAGGCACGATTGCTCATTTGGCTCGGTTTTCTGATGAATTTCCTTTTTGTGTCGTTCGGTGCCCTGTGCGATGCAATTCCCGGCGCTCCTTACTGGCATAATGATGAGGGCTTTCATGCCGTCTTCGGATTGGCTCCGCGTATTGCTGCCGCTTCGTTCCTTGCCTTTGTCGTGGGGTCTTTCATCAACGCCTATGTAATGAGTCGCATGAAGATTGCTGATGGTGGTAAGCGCTTCGCCTTGAGGGCAATAATGAGTACGGTTTATGGCGAAGCTGCCGACTCCGTGATTTTCTTTCCGCTTGCACTCGGTGGTGTTGTTCCGTGGAGCGAGATTCCGGTGCTTATCTTCTCGCAGGTAATATTGAAGACGGTATACGAAATCATTGTTTTGCCAATCACTATAAGGATTGTTGGAAAGACAAAGCAACTTGAAGGAGAGGACGTCTACGACAATGGAGTGAATTATAGTATCTGGAAGGTGCAGAACATTTAAGGCTTGTGCATTTTATTTGTTCTTTATTCCTTGTATAGGTCCTATCTTTCCTATAGGTCTTATAAGTCATATATGTCCTATAAGTCCTATATCAACAATAGCTTTTTAATAAAATAATTTATGACAAACAGCGAAAACAGAAAAGACGAGGGACTTCATGCCCTCGGCAAGAAAACGGAGTATAGAATGGACTATGCCCCGGAGGTGCTTGAGACTTTCGAGAACAAGCACAAGGACAATGACTATTGGGTGCAGTTCAACTGTCCGGAGTTTACCACTCTTTGTCCTATCACAGGACAGCCGGATTTCGGAGAAATTATCATAAAGTATATCCCCGACGTTCGTATGGTGGAGAGCAAGAGTCTGAAACTGTATCTCTTCAGCTTCCGTAACCATGGCGACTTCCATGAGGATTGCGTGAATATCATAATGAAAGATCTTGTGAAGTTGATGGATCCGCGCTATATCGAGGTTACCGGATTGTTCAAACCTCGTGGTGGTATCAGTATTTTCCCGTTTGCCAACTATGGTAGACCGGGTACTAAATACGAGCGCCTTGCCGAACAGCGCTTTATGCAGCATGGCTTGTAAGAAACAGAGAAGGTCCTGCCACACGGCAGGACCTTTATTATAAGTATATAAAAAAAAGAAAGGCTCATCCCAAGGGGTGAGTCTTTTGTTCTATTTCTTTTCCTAATGTTCAAATACAATTTCTTTACCTAACTTTTTTCATTCGTTACCCACGAGCCTGTTGCTGAATTATCAGCAAACAGGGGTGACTAACACAAATCAAACAACTAACCTTTACCTAAATCTATTAACCTAACTTATCTATCAAAACCAGAGTCTTCACGACTCAATCCATGAAACAATCTCTCAAACTTTACCTTCTATGACTTTCTCATCCTTTCGTCTGAGTAATACCTATTGTTGTTATCCTTTGCCTTTCGGCTCGTCAATCAATCTTTTTTACCTCTTAATACCTATCGTCTTCTTGTTATCCTCAATCTTTACCTCTAATACCTTTTCGTCTTTTGTTATCCTTTCTAATCTTTTTCCTTAGCTTAAAGACCTTTCTCTTTTTTGTTATCCTTCAATCTTTACCTTCAATCTTTACCTTAAGACTTTATCATGTCTTTTCTTCTTTTGACGATGCAAAGGTACATATTGTTTGCGCACACAACAAGAAAAAACAAGTTTTTTTGTATGTTATACAACATAAATTGATATATATCAACTGAAAACGTTTGCGCACACAGCTTTTTTCTCGTTAAATCTTTGCTTCGTATATAAATTGATAGTTCAGACGGGAAAAATACCCGATATGTATATGCAAGTTTAGGATTTAACGTAATTAGCTGAAAGCTTGATAGAACTTAGATTCTAAATTTGAATACATTATTTTATGAATTGTATATTTTAGTTTACCGTAACTTTTGTATTGGAAACATCAATAATGGTGGCACTAAAGGTGCATCTATGTTGCACTTTTGGTGCAGCATAGATGCACCGATACAAAATGATGGCTTTAGCACGGTCGGCATAACGGTTCAAAAAACAGTATTAAGTCCTCGTTTATAGTGTGAGGGATAAGCATCGACCCCTCACACTATCCCTCACACCTCAGAAGTCCGATAAACAGGGACTTTCAAGGCATTTGGTGAGGGTGTGAGGGTAAAATGACCGAAAAAAAGTTTCGAGCTGTACGATTGGAAAATCATAGTTCAGATTATCAATAAATGATGCTCAATGTAGTAGGTGCGGTGTCTCACCGCACAGCAGCAAGAAAAGTATAACTATTTTAGCTTGAAAATTCTATATTTCATTCCTTATTGTGCGGTGAGACACCGCACCTACTATGATTTCCAACCATATAGGTTGAAAAATTTTTTTTTAATAAAAACGATAATATAACAAATTTCTGAACTTAAGTTTCTTTACTTATATCAGTTTTTCTCTTTCCCCCTTTACGCTTGAATAGATAACATCATTAATCCGATAATATACATTACCAATTTGAATTCCTACAGGTGAAATAACTTTAAAACTTGATGTTAGTAATATATCAGCTTCGCTTAATATTCGTATATTTGCATGGGTAAAAAGGATAAAATGATATGAAAAGTAAAATAGTAATAGAAAAAGTATTGACTTTTGTGGTCTTTATGCTCATTATGTCGGCTGCTGCTATCGTAAACCACGGTAAACTGTTCGGACGTGACTTCAATATGAGGAATGAAAAGACAGCGAAGGTGGAAAACGATACGATAAGTGTGAATGCTGATGGAACAATGGTAATAAATACATTGCCTTTGGGAAAAGACATTATTGGATATGGGGGACCGGTGCCGTTGCGTATATATATTAATAAGGTGGGAGTAATCTCTAAAGTTGAGGCTCTCGACAATGCCGAGACACCCGACTTCTTTGCCGAGGCTTCCACACTGTTGCGCAAATGGGAGGGGAAGACCGTTGATGAAACCCTCGCTATGCAGGTCGATGCCGTATCGGGAGCTACATTCTCATCGAAGGCTATCATTGGCAATATGAACCGTGCTTTGCAATATGTAAAGAAAAGTGCTCCTTCTGAAAATAAAGGAATGGAGTGGAGCGTCCAGCAGATTTGTCTTTTGCTTGTTGTTCTCCTCGGAGCTATAGTGCCGCTGTTGTGGAGAAATAGGAAGTGGCATAACCTGCAGCTTGTGTTGAATGTGGCAGTACTCGGATTGTGGAGCGGTACGTTCGTTTCGTATACCATGATGCTTAACGTATTCTCCAATGGACTTTCGCTTGCATCACTTTCGTCGATGGCAGCCCCTTTGCTGATGCTTGTCGTAGCATTCGTGTATCCTGTGTTTGGCAGACCGGGACATTATTGTGCCTACATTTGTCCGTTGGGTTCGGCACAGGAGCTGATGGGGAAACTGAGTCACAGAAAACTGACTATCGGTAAAAAAGTGCAGAAGGTTCTGACTGCTTTCCGCATGTTGCTTTGGGGAGTTCTGATGGTGCTCATGCTCGGAGGAATAACTGTAGGCTGGATGGATTATGAACTCTTTACGGCGTTTATATATAGTTCTGCACCTGTCGTGATGCTTGTCGTTGCAGTATTAATACTTCTTTTGTCGATATTTATTGGTCGCCCGTATTGTCGCTTCGTTTGTCCTACGGGAACATTGATGAGAAGCTGACTTTACAACTATATTCCGAAACTTTAGTAAATTACAGAAGAAAACGGCTGGGTTCTACAACAAGAACCCAGCCGTTGATATTTATATTAACACCTTATTATCTCATCATGATCTTCTTTACTATAGTCTTGCCGTTGCTCAGCTTTGTCTTTACGATGTTAAGACCAGACTGTGGAGCCGGAATCTCAGAACCGGAGATTGTGAAATAGCGGGTTTCCACGATTTCTGCAGTAGCAGAAGTCTCGTCGATAGCCGTCGTGCTGCCGTGTGCCATAGCCTTATTGGTAGCGGTAGTAATATTGAGAGTCGCTCCTGCATAAGTAGAAACCTCTTTCTCAACTTCGCTTGCAGAATAAGCCGTGAGACTATAATAGTTTGACGGTATGAAATAGGCTATATTTCCTGAGTGCTGCTGCACGTCGGCTGCACCAAGACAACCTTTCATCGTAATGTTATAATCTGTGTATCCTTTTGCCGTAGCGTAACGCTTCAAAGGAGTCTTCTTGGCATTGTTGCTTGTGAAAGCACAGTTTTCTGCATATATATTACTGCGGTATGCTGCACCGATGCAGTAGTTTGAAACAGAAGAAGAGTAGAGGCAGTTCATGATATGAACCTGTCCGAAGCGTACACGAGGCTGACGCTCACGGCATCCCTCGTCCCACCAGCAGTTGGCGAAAGTAGTGCGCAGTTTGCCAAGGTCTTTTGTGTTCTTGTCGCTGCCTCCCCAGAGGTCAGAGAAACGGTGGTCGTTGCTGCCACCAGAGCCTCCGGCATACGGTTTTAGAAGATAGTGGAAACGGCACCATGTTACGCAGATATTGTCAGACCCGTTGTTGCAGTCGAAGTTTCCGTCAACACCGTCCTGGAAATCGCAGTGGTCCACCCACAGGTACTGGCAGTTCTGAACTGTAAGATTATCCTTGCCGTCGATGTCGTAAGCACCGGCACCCTTGAATGTAAGGTTGCGCATAATGATGTTCTTGCAGTTCTTGAGCATCAGAATTCCGGTCTTGTCAACCGTTGCCGTATGTGTAGGATTAACAAGGGCAGAACCGGCAAGACCGTACACAGTCTTGTTCTGTGCTCCGTTCACGGCGAGCTGTCCGCTGAACGTTAGAGTGCCTTTTACGTAGATTGTCTTGGCGTCGGTACCGCTCATAGCATTGATGAGTTCGGCAGCAGTAGTAACGACAACAGCATTCTTGTCGGACGAACCGGTAATCTTTCCGCCCACAGTTCCCCATCCCACAGGAGCGTTGGCATCATATTTACTCATTCCAGAAGTTGATGGTTTAGTGGTAGTCGTCGTACCGGTAGAAGTAGAACCAGAGCCGGTAGAGGATGACGGTTCAACATATTTTGCGAGAGTCACCTTGATGCTTTTCAGATAAGAGTTGCCAGTGGCATAAACAACAACGTATCCAGTTTTCACGTCGCTGTCTGTAGCTTTATATGTCGTAGCATCAGCAGTGGCAGCCTTACCTCCAACATTATAGAAATGGTTGTTTTTAGTGCTCTTCACCGTCACGGCATCTCCTTTTGCAGTAACCGGAATGCGCAGAGTGGTCTTGGCATTAACCTGAGCATCCTTGGTTCGCTGTGCGAATTTGCCGTATTGCGCAATGCAGTAAATCTGAATTCCGTCAAGCGTTGACGGAATCTTTCCTTGCGTACCTTCAATTTTCAGTCCGGCGAGACTTGAAGGCTTTACTTTCTCGAAGTTCCATTCTGCAGTTTTCTTCGAAGTTGCAGCATTCGCGTTGATGCTTGTGCCAAGAGCACATAACACACCGAGGCATAATGATATGCCCCATTTCATTTTTTCTTTCATTTTTTTGTTTTAGATTTGTTTGATAGATAAATTTAATATTAACGTAAACGTTGTGTGATTCTTCTGCAAAGCTATTTAAAAAATTTTATGTTGGTATAAGAAAGAGTGGTAAATTACCACGTAAACGTTTACGGAAAATATTAGGATTAAGGGTTTAGAGTTTAGAGTTTAGAATGTAAAATTGTTTAGTCATTCTAAACTCTTAATTCTAAATTCTAAATTCTTTATTCCGTTGCCGTAGCATGCTTGTACATCCATTTTCCGTGGTAAATTCTGACGAGGAATATAAATCCACGGAAAACAAGTTCTGTAGCCATGGCAAACCACACACCGGCAAGACCGTATTTCGGAGCGAGATAAGCAGCAAGCGACAGACGGATGAGCCACATGCTTCCGAAGTTCATCACCGACGGCACCTTGGTATCTCCCGCACCGATGCAGATGCAGTTGCCCACGATGGCAGCGGCAAACATCGGTTCGGCGAAAGCCTCGATGCGCAGCGCTCCGATGCCGAGAATACGAATCTCCGTGACAGGCGTCATGATGCCAATCATCTCTGGAGCGAAAACATACATCACGCCACCCATCAGTGCCATGATAGCCATGCCGAGGGCGATAGTCATATAAGCAAAACGCTTTGTCAGGTCGCGCCGGTTAGCCCCGATACTCTGTCCGATGAGCGTCGTCGCTGCCTCGCCGATACCATAGCCAGGCATATAGCAAAGGCTCTCTGCCGTTATGGCGAAAGTGTTGGCGGCAATGGCGAAATTACCGAGCGGAGCCACAATCATGGTGCTCACTATCTGTGCACCGCTCATGAGAACATACTGCAGGGCCATCGGACTGCTAATCCTCAGTGCGCTGCGCATAAAGTCGCCGCATGGGCGCCATATCCATTTCTCGCCTTTCAGCGAAATCATCGGAGCATGGCGAGCTGCAATCCATATCAGAATGGCACCGGTAACGAGAAAAGCCACTGCCGTACCGAGGGCAGCACCCGGCAGTCCCATGCCCAGTCCGGGCATGTGGATGTTCATGCCAAAGATGTCTATATCTCTTGACGGAAATATCGCGATGAAGTTAAACACGACATCGAGCACGCACATTGCGATACTCATCATGCTCGGCACCTTCATATTGCCCGAACTCTTGAGCATGGCGGAAGCCATCATACCTATCATATATATAGGCAGAGAGGAACAATAGATAAGAAAATAGCTTGTGGCAAGTGGAGCGATGTCTTCGCCGCCACCAAGCCAGTAGGGCAAAGGCTCTGCGATGCAGACACACAAGGTGGTGAGGACGAAAGCCATGGCGGCAAGAGTCATCAGTCCGAGTCGGAACACCTGTCGCGTCTTCCTCATGTCGTTTGCTCCGATGAAATGTGCAGCCTGAACGGAAAATCCCATTATCGCAGCATTGGCGATACCGCCGAAGAGCCAGGTGGTAGATTCTATAAGTCCGATAGCTGCCGATGCCTTTGCACCAAGCGACCCCACCATCGAGGCGTCGATATAGAACATTAGGATCGACGACAGTTGCGAGAGGATAGACGGGATACTCAGCTGTATGATAAGATGCAGTTTCTCCCTGTCGGTCATCGACTCGCCGTTGCGGATTTTTGCAAGAAGTTTGTTCTCTTTCTGTGCCATGCTTTTGTTTTCGTAAAATATGGTAATCTTATTCCTTCGTTGATTGAGTGTCGGCAGCAACTTGTTCTTTTGCCTTCTCCCTCTCCATGTCAGCCTTCGACTTACTCTTTATCACGAGCCATACGCCGAGGCATACAAGCAGAATGGCGATACCCTTCTGTAAGGTCATCACTCCCATGCCCGTGAGTATACTTACCGTTACGCTGACGGCTGGCTGAACATAATTGTAAACACCTACCACCGTAGGGCGCAGCGTGCTCTGACCCACCATCATCAGGATATATCCAAGATATGTGCCGAAGAACACCACGAAGCCCGTTTCGAGCCAAGTCTGAGTGGGAACGGCTCCGAATTCTATCGATGTTACATGCGGCAGCGTAAACGGCAGGATTATCAGCGAAGCCCAGGTGAACATCCATTTGTTCACGGTTATCACGGAATATTTCCTTACCAGTTTGCTGAACAGGGCAAGGTAGAGTGCAAACGACAGCTGTGCCGCCATACATAGCAAGTCGCCGCGGATATCGCCCACCTTGTCGCTTGCCGCACTGGCGCTCGACATCACGAGGGCTACGGCTCCCGTGCATCCGAAGAGCACGCCCAAGGCTTTCTTCCCGGTGATGGGCTCCTTCAGGATGATTGCCGATAGAATCATGGCGAAGATTGGCATGGAGGTGGTTACCACGCTCGAGTTGATAGGCGAAGTGATGCTTAGTCCCACGGTATAGCAGCACTGGTTGCACACCAGTCCGAAGATGCCGGCACCGATGAGCATCAGCTTGTCTTTAGTAGGAACATGTTCACGTGTTGTGAAGAATGATGTTATCCAGAATAGAAGGGCGCCGCCGGCAACGCGAAACGAAACCATGTCGAGACCAGTTATGCCGTGAGTCATTGCGTCCTTGCCGAGAGGGGCCATCAGCCCCCAGAAAGCACACGCAAGAAATATGCAAATGTGTGCGATAAGCGGACGATTGTTGTTCATTTTCTCTTTTATGATGTAATTTTTCCGCTGCAAAGGTACTCATTTTAAAGAATATATATTATATTTGCGTCAGATAAATCTTTAAATTTAATGTGCTATGCAGAAGTACGCTGATTATATAAAGCAAATTGAGATTGATTCACTGTGGAGCGGCAGGAAGCATGTGCTTTGGAATCTCGACAGACGGGTGAATATCCTTAGCGGAGTGAATGGAGTGGGGAAGAGTACTATTATTAATAAGGTAGTGAAAGGACTTGCTGCCGGCGGTGAGTTCCCGAGCCATTTGCTCAAGGGCGTGCGCCTTGCCGTAGAGCCAGAAGATGCCAAATGGATAAGGTTCGACATTATACGCTCGTTCGACAATCCTGTAGTTAACCAGGAATTACTCAACAAGGTGGGACTGAGCCTTGTTACCGAGCTCGATTGGCAACTCTATACCCTTCAGCGCAAGTATCTTGATTATCAGGTGAACGTGGGCAACCGCATCATTGCTGCCTTGCAGAGCGGCGAGGCGGATGCCGCAGAGAAGGCTCAGGCTTTGTCGGAGCCAAAACGCAAGTTTCAGGATATCGTGGACAGTCTGTTTGCCGACACCGGAAAGAAAATCGTTCGTTCGGCTAACGAGATTAAGCTCCTGCAGATGGGCGAGACGCTGATGCCCTATCAGCTGTCGAGCGGCGAGAAGCAGATGCTCGTCATACTGCTCACAGTGCTCGTGGAAGACCAGAAGCCGTATGTATTGTTTATGGACGAACCGGAGGTGAGTCTGCATGTAGATTGGCAGCAGCGACTTATCGACATCATTCTAGAACTGAACCCAAACGTTCAGATTATCCTTTCCACTCATGCCCCGGCAGTGATTATGAACGGATGGATGGATAATGTGTCGGAGGTGAGCGACATTACCGTGAACTGACTTTATTTACGGAGGATGATACTATGAACAAACGATTGACAGAAAATCTGAGTTCGGCATACTTCGAGGCTATGAACCGCCTTAACTCTAAGAAGTCAAGGAAGCGCATCGTGGCATACGTGGAGAGCTATGATGATGTGTTCTTCTGGCGCACCGTGCTCAGTCGCTTTGAGGATGACACTCGATATTTCGAGGTGATGCTCCCTTCTCACAAAACGTTGGAAAGGGGGAAAAAATCGGTACTTATGAACTTGCTTGCCGGAAACGTGGGCGGCAGTATGATAGCCTGTGTCGATGCCGACTACGACTATCTCATCAATGGTGCCACACCAACGTCGCGCACCATAATTTCCAACCCCTATGTGCTCCACACTTATGCTTATGCCATAGAGAATCTGCAGTGTTATGCTCCGTCGCTGCATAATGTCTGTGTGATGGTAACGCTCAACGATCACAGTATCTTCGATTTCCAGAATTTCCTCCAGGAATTTAGTCAGGCGATATTTCCCCTCTTTGTTTGGTCTATATGGCATTACCGGCGTAGTATCTACGGTGAGTTTACTATAACCGACTTCAATCGCATTGCCGAGATTGGAGGCTTTTCTTTATACAATCCGCAGACGGCAATCGACAACCTTCGGCGTAAGGTTCGCAACAAGGTGAATTTCCTTCAGCATCGCCATCCCGATGCCAAGCAGTCGTGGCTTGAACTGAAAAAGGAGCTTATCGGGATGGGTGTGACTCCGGATTCCACATATCTTTATATTCAAGGGCACCATCTGTTTAACAAGATAGTTTTGCCTATAATTAATAAAGTTTGCAGTCGGCTCGTTCAGGAGCGTGAAGACGAGATCCGCCGACAGGCGGTACACGACACGCAGCGCCGCAACGAACTCTCCTGCTACACCAACAGTATTCAGGATATCTCGCAGATGCTGAAAAAAAATATGGGATATATGGAGTCGGAACCGTTCAGAAGAATCCAAGAGGATGTGGAGAAGATGCTGAAGCCAAACACGCAACAGCCATAGCCCCACCCCCGCGCCGCTCTTTGAGCGGCTTCCCCCTCCCCAAAGGAGAGGGGAGTGATTACTCTTGTTGGTTCGTTCTATTTGTCCTATCAGTCTTGTTTGTCCTATCAGTCTTGTTTGTCCTATCAGTTTTATTAGTCTTATTTGTCCCATTTCTTCCTCTTTTTCTTGCACACTCTTCCGAGTTTGTGCAAGAAAAACAATAATAACGTCTTAAATGAACTGATTTTTGCACAGAAATGTTTGTAGATGTGCAAAAAGTTATACCTTTGCACCGCTTTTTCTGAAATAAGATTGTAACAGGACAGCCTTTTTCAAACAATAGAAACAAGCCGTTTATGGCTCAAAACAAGAAGCGGAATAATAGAATAAAATCAAAACATTATAACAACAAGAAAATTATGTCTTATAATTTATTAAAAGGAAAGCGCGGTATTATCTTCGGCGCATTGAATGACGCATCGATTGCGTGGAAAGTTGCAGAACGCGTTGTAGAGGAAGGCGCACAGATTGTATTGACAAACACAGCGGTGGCTTGCCGTATGGGTACAATCGACGAACTCGCAAAGAAAACCGGCGCTACTATCATCCCTGCCGACGCTACATCGGTTGAGGACTTGACAAATCTCTTCGAGGAGGCTCAGAAGGCTCTCGGTGGAAAAATCGATTTCGTGCTCCACTCTTGTGCAATGAGTGTTAACATGCGTAAGAAGCGCACGTATGATGATCTGGATTATTCTTTCCTCAACAAGACTCTCGATATTTCGGCTATCTCGTTCCACAAGATGCTGCAGGCTGCAAAGAAGCTCGACGCCCTGAGCGACGGTGCTTCTGTTCTGGCTCTTACATACATCGCATCCCACCGCACATTCTTCGGCTACAACGATATGGCTGACGCTAAGTCGCTGCTCGAGTCTATCGCCCGCAGCTTCGGTTATATCTATGGCCGTGAGAAGCACGTGCGTATCAACACCATCTCGCAGTCGCCTACCTTTACCACTGCCGGTAGCGGTATCAAGGGATTCGACGGACTGTATGACTTCTCCGACCGCATGTCGCCTCTGGGCAACGCCAGTGCCGATGAGTGTGCCGACTACTGTGTGGTTATGTTCTCCGACCTCACAAAGAAGGTTACCATGCAGACTCTCTTCCACGACGGTGGATTCTCAAGCATGGGTATGTCGCTGCGCGGTATGACACAGTATAACAAGTCGTTTATCGACGAGAACCGCGACGAGAACGGTAACATTATCTACGGATAATTTTTTTTATTCTATAAATACATAAAATACTTCACCTGGAGCGTAATGTGTTGCCACATATCGTTTGAGGTGAAGGATTTTAAGTATGTGAGATATTAAGAAATAGATTATTTCCAGAAGTATTTCTTTCAATCCCCAGCAGTATCTTTTTCGCTTCCAGTCCACCGGCAAACCCAGTCAGGGAATTGTCTGATCCAACAACACGATGGCATGGTATTATGATGCTCATGCCGTTGGCTCCTACAGCCTGAGCCACAGCCCTGACACCCTTCAAGTTGTTCACCCTCATGGCTATTTCCTTATAGCTCCTTGTCTCGCCGTATGGAATTTCGAGCAGTGCCCTCCATACCGATTTCTGGAAATCCGTCCCCGTGAGCCGCAGCGGAATACTGAAAGTCTTGCGCCTTCCTGCAAAATATTCGTCGAGCTGCATCATCGTCTGTCGCAACACATCTGTTGGCTCCTCCTTGAACGTGGCGTTCATCAATCTCTGGAGCCTGTTTTTGTTTCGTGTGGCACACGGCATCTCATTCCAGTCGCACAGACACAGTTCGCCATCCGTCGAGCCCAATATCATCTCGCCGCATGGGGAGTCGTAATACTGTAGGCAGACAGTTTGTTCCGATGTTTTTGTTGTTCTTTTCATTTCGTCAGTAGGTATTGTTTTTTGAAGACAGCTTTTAATGCTCTCCTCTTTGTTGTAGGTAATTTTAGCTAAGTTAAGGATAGAAAATGAACTATGCAAGAAAATGTGGCGAATATTTGACATTTTCATTTCTTTTCCTTTCCTTACTTTTGCAATATAATTATATCATAAGATTATGGATATATCAGCGTTGCAAAGAAGCCGATTGGCAGGTATATTGTCTGCTTTGTCTGTGGATGATATGTCATTGGCGGTGAAGTTTTTGAAAGAAAAGATTTCATTACGCTCAGACAGTGCGTCATGTATAGATACCTTTTCCTTACCTTTATAGCGTCAATCCGTAGAAGCCGGCAAAGGAATGCTGGTAAAGGAAACTGCGGATGACGTATTAATGGAAATGACGTTTGCTAACGTTTGCTTCTGATGCATTGTCTTTTGCTTTTTATTTTGTAAGAAAGATTTATATAGAATTTTTGTCCAACAAGAAGTCAAACACGTTCATTAAAACGATGCCGGCATCATTTTGGTATTTTTTGATGATGTCGCCAGTGATGACGTATTTCATGAAACTGTCGATAGAGGCTAATAATCTTCACTAGTCTGTTATGACGTGAGCTGACTAATTCTTGCAGATATTTTTCTCTATTTATAATCATACTTGCGAAAGTATTTTTGCGGGTTTCCGCATTTTTCTTTCGTGGACTCATTCTATGATCAAAAGTGTCTGGATGATTAATGCTTTCACATTACTTTCAAGTTGTATATGCATGGCATATCGTCTTATTTGAAAAATTCTTCGTAAATTTGCATACTGAATAAAAACCGGGACAATATGAAAACAGAATATCAGAAGATGCTTTCGGGCGAAGAGTATTATGCTTGCGACAGGGAATTGGTGGCGATGCTCAACCAGTGTAAGGATGAATGTTGGGAATATAACAATATCCGGCCTACGCTGATAAAGGAGCGGAACCTGAAGTTGCAGCAGATACTTGGCAAGAGCGACGGCGACACGTTTATAAACCAGCCGTTTCTCTGTGATTATGGCAAACATATAAGAGTGGGCAAGCGCTTCTTTGCAAATTTCAACTTTGTCGTGTTGGATGAGACATATGTTACCATTGGCGACGGTTGCTTTATTGGTCCCAATGTGAGTATCTATACGGCTTGTCACAGTATCGACCCAGTGGAGCGCAACTCGCGAAATGAATGGGCACGCCCTGTTACAATAGGCAATAATGTATGGATTGGAGGTTCGGCGACGATACTCCCCGGAGTTACCATTGGCGACAATGTAACTATTGGTGCAGGCAGCGTTGTGGTAAAAGACATTCCGTCGAATGTAGTTGCTGTTGGCAATCCTGCTAAAGTGGTAAAAAGAATTGTTGCCCCTGATTTGAAACAAAATTAACTAATTGTTGCCCCTGATTTGAAACAAAAAAAAACGTATATTTACAGCAGAATAGCGAATTTCTATAGAGCAAAAAACAGAGGACAGGAAACAACTGCTGTTTCCTGTCCTCTGTTTTTCCTCTTTATTAGCCCTTGAATTATGAAGATATAAATCCGAAAGTTTATTGAAGATTTAATTTATCCGGCAACGGTGAAGATGCGAATCTCCGGGTCTGCCTGGAAATATGGCGAGAGACCCTTTGCTACGTCGTCCTTGAACATGTCTGACTCAAGATAAGCTGCAGCATGCTCTGCTGAGTCGAAACCGTGAAGCACCTGAACGTCTTCGTCGCGAACAAGCAGACTCTTTGTCAGTGCTCCTTCGATAGTGTCGAGGAACGGCTGGCGATAATCGAAATAAACCTTTGCGGCACTCTGGCGATCGCTCTCCTTAATCTTCATCGTTATCTGAAGATATGCATTTACCTTTTCCATTTTTTCTTTCTTTGTTTCTGTTATTAATGTTGCTTTTTACGGCTGCAAAATTATATATATCCAATGGACAAAGCGTTGTAGTTTTTTGTGGCAGAATGGTAAATTCAGGAATGGCGTTACTTCCTTTCAGTATTTTAATGTAATTTTGCCACGTAAAATACATTATTTACCATTGTCGACACATTCGGATATCGACATACAAACGGCAGTAAGGCGATGAGCAAAGACAACGTAAAGACATATTCAATAGAGGAGGACAAACACTCGGGACTTGAACTCGAACTGCAGTTCATGCCACGTTTCTTCCTCGACAGTTGCGGTAATCCGATGCAGCCGCATACTCATGAATTCTATCAGATAATATGGTTTCGACGGGGACACGGCACTCATATGGTTGATTTCGTTGACTATCCCGTAACCGACAACACTATCTTCTTTATCGCCCCGGGACAGATTCACGCCTTCGACCATAACACCGACTATAACGGGGTGGTGATCCATTTCAATGCCAGTTTTATGGCAGATGAGGATTCAAGCGAGAGTGTGTTCATAAAATATAATGTGTTCAATGCCTACGACTCTCTGCCGTTCTGCAAGATTACTGCCGACGAGGAGCTACGGCTGCTGAATATCGTAAGAGAAATGAACCGCGAATATGCACTCACCGGTGCTTTTGCCCACAAAGACTATATGCAGTATCTGTTGCGCCTGTTCTTAATAAGAGTGCAGCGCAGCGGAGAAAGGAAGGAGATGCCTAAGCTGTATGTTACGAGTGTTGCCAACCGAACTTTCGTGCGCTTCCGCCAGTTGCTGGAACAGAATTACTGCAATGTTCATACCGTACAGGAATATGCCGACCTACTCAATGTGTCGGCACGTACTCTGACAAAATACGTGCAGCAGAGTGCCCACCGCTCACCGTTGCAGATAATAAACGACCGCATCGTGCTCGAAGCAAAGCGGCAGCTGCAGAATTCCATGATGAGCGTAAAGGAGATTGGCTATCAGCTGGGGTTCGAAGACCCGTCGTATTTCGTTAAATTCTTTAAGCGCATGACTGGCAAAATGCCCACTGAGCTGCGAAAGAAAACTTATGCCCCTCTGGGCAGTAAGACAAATTCAACTGAGAGCAATACAAATGAAGAGAATAATTCAAAAAACAAATTATATATGAAACAGAGAATTGCAATTCCAACAGCCGACGGCACATTGTTCCCACACTTTGGCAAAGCACCGCAAGTTACAGTATTTGATATTGAAGACAACAAGATTGCCGACAAGCAAGTGTTTACTTCGCCAGAGCATGCTCATGGCGCAATGCCTCGCTTCTTGCAGGGGCTTGACGTTACCGACGTGATATGTGGCGGTCTTGGAGCTGGAGCCGTGAAACTGCTCAGTGAGATGGATATCAAGATTCATGGCGGTGCACCGGCAATAGCCGTTGACGAAGTGTTGAAGAAATATCTCGACGGCACCATTGTATATGGCGACAGCTCATGCCATCATGATGCCTGCGACGGACATCATCATGAGTAGAACAAAATTGAATATCAAGATAAGAAACTAAAAAAATCGGGACAAGCTTGCAAGACTGTAAGCTTGTCCCGATTTTTTGTCAGTCCGTTAGTCGTCCTCTCCGAAGAGCGGATCCTCAGGCATAACCATTACAGGCTTCTGCTCCGAGAGCTTCAGTAGCTTGTCAGAAACATATTTCTTGTCTACCACCAGTCGGAACATGTATTCGTTGAACCATTCGTTGGTCATGATGAGGCAGCCCTTCTGTCCCCAGGCAGCACCCCAGCTGTTTTCAACCTTCCATTTCACCGGGTTGCCCTGCTGGTCAAGGTCTACGGCAGCGAGCGTCATGGCATGAGTAGAACCGCTGTCGAAAGTAGAGATGCGCTCAGCCTTGTTCATAGGGAAATCGGTAGAGAAGAGCGAGGCATAATCAAAGTTGTTCACGTCGCAGTAGCCGCGCTTGCGGTCGAGGAATTTACCCACATCGTAAGAGCTGTACATCTTCTTGCCGTCTTTCAGCGAGGCGATGGCAAGCTTTGCAATCTCGTCCATCGGCAGATTGAGGTATTTCCAGTTGTGTCCGTCATAAGTATGGCGGTCGAAGTCCACCTCGTAAGTCTTGTAATATTCGCGACGTGGGTCGTTCATCACCATGATGAACGTGCCGTTCAGCGTCTCCTTTCCGGTTAGAGCCTTGAAGAATTCGCGAGGAGTGTATTTCTTAGCCTCAAGACTCTTTCCCTTTTTGTCTTTGAAAGCATAGGTAAACTCCGTAGGCGGTTCTCCGAGAGTCAGTTTCAGCATGTGGTAAATGGTGCCCAGCATCTTTGTCTTTTCAGTCTGTATAGCCTGTTTCGATTTCTTGTCGGCAACCATCTTGCGCAGTTTCAGTCCATATTCGCGCAGTTTCGACGAAACGAGCGACGCCATCTTGCTCGTATTTTCAGCCGAGAAAGTCTCAGGCATAACGCTCTTCGGCACCACGCCATACTTCTCCGTCAGGTCGGCCACTCCACAGAATGTGCCACCGTCGTTGATAGGATTCTTGAAGAAAAACTGCACCCTTGTGTCGTCCATCGGCTTGCCGGCACAGTCGATGATGCCCTGCAAGAAGAGGTTTGCCTTCTCCAGCTGGTCGTAGAAGAAGAGATAGTCCTGAGAAAGTTCCACGGAAAGCGAGTCGCTCTCCTGGGCAAAGTTGCCGCGGATAACGTTGAATCCGCTGAACATCCAGCAGCGTCCGCTCTGCTTCTGGTCGGTAATGCTCTGGCTCTTTGTCTCCACGCTGAAGTGGGTGTCGAGTTCTCCGGCAGTGGCAAAGTTCTGTGCCAGGTTGTTGATAGAGTTAGATGCGATGGCATTAAACAAGGCCTTGTCGGCAGCGCCTTTCGACTGAGAACTCTTTATCTCCTGTAGCATCTTCTGTGAGATGCCCCCATTGTTCTGTTGTGCCGCAATGTTCATCGACACGGCAGCGAGCACCATGCCCGCAATGATAAATCTTTTATTCATATATATAATATTTTAATTTTCCTTTTTATATCTTCCACTCAATCTCGCAGACGCCGTCTTTCACTTCGAAGTTTATCCCAACCTTCACCACCTTTCTGTCCTGTAGGGCAAAAGTGTCGGCATAACGCTGACTATTGATTTGTTCCAAAGCCTCTTGTGCCGAACCGGCAAATTTCAGTTCGATAATATAAACAAAGTCGTCGGTCTCCATCGTGATGTCAGTCCTGCCTTTAGCCGTATGCTGCTCCACGCAGATGCGGAAGTTGGTGAGCAGGGCGAAGACGATGTACATCAGTTGCTGGTAGTGCCCCTCGTAGTCGGTGTTGTTGCAGTATGGCACGGTGGCAAGGAACTTGTTGAATAGCGTCAGTGCCTCGTCTATCTGTCCGCGCTTAATCATCACCGACATCTTTGCTATGGTAGTGTTTCCCATAGCCGTTTGTCTGGCGAGATAGTGGGGCAGCAAACTGCGGTAGAGTCCGATTTTCACCTCCTTGTTCGGCAGTCCGAGAGTGTAGAGCTCCGTTTCCGGGTCATAATCCTTAATAGTTATGTATCCGCTCTGGTATAGTAGAGGAATGATAGTAGTCATCGTCTCTGTGGCAGTATCAAAATCGTCCTTTCCAGCCTCGATATGCTCGCCGAGGTCTATAGGCGTAAAGTCGAACTTGCGCATCATGTTGAGCAGATACGTTGGAGTGCCGGAGCCGAACCAATAGGAATCGAGCTTTTGTTTAGTAAAACAAGTCAACAGGCTGAATGGATTAAATATGTCTGATGAAGGCCATGCAAAATGGTATCCGTCATAGTTTTCCTTTAGTTTTGTAATGGCTTGTTCTCGTGTCAGCCCAAGCTTTTCGGCAAGAATGCTTATATCGCAATCCATCTGCGACAACAGTTCCTCCTTAGTTATTCCGCAGATGCCGGCATATTCCTCGTCCATGCTGATATTATTTATGTTGTTCAGTTCACTGAATATGCTGAGTTGCGAGAACTTTGTGATTCCAGTCAAGAACACGAAGCGCAACATCTTCTCGCAGCCTTTAAGTGGACTATAGAAATTGCGCATTACATTTCGCAATACGTCAAGGTTTTCCTCTTCGTGCACAACGTCGAGCAACGGGGCATCATATTCGTCGATAAGTATAACAACCTGTTTGCCAGTCTGCTGATATGCTGTTTCTATGAGTGCCGTTAGTCGGTCGTTTGCGTCGACAGAAGGCGATACGATACCCCATATTCTTTCTTTCTCTTCCAACCTGCTTCCTAAATATCGTTCAAGTTGGTCTTTCTTCATATGTTTGCCCAAACTCATGTCGAAATGCAGCACCGGATACTCCGTCCACTCCTTTTCCAAATTTCCAAGGGCAAGCCCTTCGAAGAGATCCTTCCTCCCCTCGAAATAGCTTTGGAGAGTAGATACGAGCAACGACTTTCCGAACCGTCTCGGACGGCTCAGAAAGAAGTACGTACCGTCAGTATGTGTCATTCTATAAACATACTCCGTTTTGTCAACGTAAAATTTGTCCTCTTTACGTATGCGTTCAAAAGTCTGAATCCCTATCGGATAGAGTTTCCTTTCCATAATAAGCTTTTTAATAGGTATACTATCTGTTTATCTTCCACTCAATCTCGCAGACGCCGTCTTTCACTTCGAAGTTTATCCCGACCTTCACCACCTTTCTGTCCTGTAGGGCAAAAGTGTCGGCATAACGTTGGCTATTGATTTGTTCCAAAGCCTCTTGTGCCGAACCGGCAAATTTCAGTTCGATAATATAAACAAAGTCGTCGGTCTCCATCGTGATGTCAGTCCTGCCTTTAGCCGTATGCTGCTCCACGCAGATGCGGAAGTTGGTGAGCAGGGCGAAGACGATGTACATCAGTTGCTGGTAGTGCCCCTCGTAGTCGGTGTTGTTGCAGTATGGCACGGTGGCAAGGAACTTGTTGAATAGCGTCAGTGCCTCGTCTATCTGTCCGCGCTTAATCATCACCGACATCTTTGCTATGGTAGTGTTTCCCATAGCCGTTTGTCTGGCGAGATAGTGGGGCAGCAAACTGCGGTAGAGTCCGATTTTCACCTCCTTGTTCGGCAGTCCGAGAGTGTAGAGCTCCGTTTCCGGGTCATAATCCTTAATAGTTATGTATCCGCTCTGGTATAGTAGAGGAATGATAGTAGTCATCGTCTCTGTGGCAGTATCAAAATCGTCCTTTCCAGCCTCGATATGCTCGCCGAGGTCTATAGGCGTAAAGTCGAACTTGCGCATCATGTTGAGCAGATACGTTGGAGTGCCGGAGCCGAACCAATAGGAATCGAGCTTTTTGTCGACAAAGCAATTTAGCAAGCTGAACGGGTTGAACACGTCTGGCGACGGCCATGTGAAATGATACCCGTCATAACGCTCCTTCAACTTTATGATAGTCTGTTCATGCGTCAGTCCCAGTTTCTCGGCAAGGATGCTTATGTCGCAATCCATCTGCGACAACAGTTCCTCCTTCGTTATTCCGCAGATGCCGGCATATTCCTCGTCCATGCTGATATTCTTTATGTTGTTCAGTTCGCTGAATATGCTGAGTTGCGAGAACTTTGTGATTCCAGTCAAGAACACGAAGCGCAACATCTTCTCGCAATCCTTCAATGGACTATAGAAGTTGCGCATCACGTTTCGCAATACGTCAAGGCTTTCCTCTTCGTGTACAACGTCGAGCAACGGTGCATCATACTCGTCGATGAGGACAACGGCTTGTTTGCCAGTTTTTTCGCATACTGTCTTTATCAGATTGAGCATTCTTACGTTCGGGTCTATAGAGTCGCAGATGATACCGAATTTCTGCTCGTTCATCTCCAGAATAAACAGCAGGTAGCGTTCCAGCTGTGCTTTTTCCATGTGCTTGCCGCCGGCAAGACTGAAATGCAGCACCGGATACTCCGTCCACTCCTTTTCCATCTTTCCAAGAGCAAGCCCTTCGAAGAGATCCTTCCTCCCCTCGAAATAGCTTTGGAGAGTAGATACGAGCAACGACTTTCCGAACCGTCGCGGACGGCTCAGGAAGAAGTATTTGCCGTCAGTATGTGTTATCCGGTAAATATATTCCGTTTTGTCGATATAGAGATAGTCTTTTTTGCGAATCTCCTCAAAAGTCTGAATCCCTATCGGATAGAGTTTCCTTTCCATATATAATGCCAATTTCTTTATTCGAGTGTAAAGTTAAGAAAAATCCTTGAACGTCGCAAATCTTTGTTTATAACAAGAAAAATTTTTTTTCGTTCATTTTACCCTCACACCCTCACACTGAGATTGTAACTGCTTGATATTCATGGGTATACGTTAAAATATATGTGTGAGGGATAGTGTGAGGGTTACCAATCACCCCTCACACATTGTTAGCCCCGTTTAAGTTCCCCTTACAATAATGGCACAAAAGGTGCTTCTATGCTGCACTTTTGGTGCAGCATAGAAGCACCGATACCAAATGATATCTTTGCCGGAATAATGATTCAAAACAAGCTGTATTATGTGCTCGTTGAAAGTGTGAGGGGTAAGCATCGACCCCTCACACTATCCCTCACCACCTGAAACCACGATAAACAGGGCGTTTCAGGCATAAATGTGAGGGTGTGAGGGTAAAATGACCGAAAAACATTTTTGTTATTTTTCTTTGACTTTTGGATAAATCACAGTCTAAAAACAGTTTTTTCAGATTGTTTTTGTATTTTTGTAGAAGAATAGTGAAAAACTATTGTAATAATAACAAATTTATTATGGCAAAAAAAAGAACAGACGAAAGACAATTGTCGCTTTTCGACGATAGCTTTTTCGATACACCAATAAAACAAGAAACCGAGAGCGGAGAGAAAACACTGCACATAAGCAAAAAGGAAAAACTTTTCAGTGAAATGCAAGAAAAGGCAAGAATACAAATGGAAGGGGCAGAAAAGTCAGGTAATCTTATCTCCATAGAAATTCCTGTCAGCAGATTTAAGAGTGAAAATAAATCTGACATTAAAGAAGATAAGAAAATCCAAGTGCGCGAGAAAAGACAAAGGCTTAGAATATCTTTTCCCGACGGAACACAAATCTGCAATACAAGTGCCACGCAGACAATGATTGATGCAATTTGCAAGATTGGAGCTGAAAGAGTTGCACAACTGAACATGGAAGTCTGCCATATACCATTGGTTTCACAAGAGGTTAATCCACGCTATGCCAAATGGACTAAAAAGATTGACGACAAATGGTTCTTGATGGCACAGAGCGATACAAGGCAGAAATACATGCAAATGGTGTCTGTCATCAATCAACTCGGAATGGATGTAAAGGTGGAACTTGGCGACTTTGACACTCTTGAACCTGTCTCTACAAAAAAGTCGGAGACTAAGCAAAAGAAGAAAAAGGTACAGCTTGAAGTTACATTGGACAATAAAGTTTTTACGCACGGGTCAGACACGATATTTACATTCCTGGATGTAGTTGAACATATCGGTATAGACAAAGTGAAGAAGACGAACATCAAAGTTGGCAAGTTCCCTATCATTACAAGCAGCAAGGTAGCAAACAACCAAGTAGAAACAAGCACTGGTGAATGGCTTACCGTACCTACATTAGTGAAAGACAAATACAAGGTGTTGCGCGTCGTTTCGTCGATGACACACAACCCTATGGAAATAAAGATTATTGAATAAAAAAAGATTAGAATACATACAAACTAAAACTTTTGTGTAATTTTGCATCCTGAAGATTGTAGCATGAATTTTTATTAGAGTTAAGGATAAGTTTTTATGTATAGCTTATTGATCGTTGAAGATGATATAGCCTATTCTGTGATGATGCAGAAATGGCTCCAGAAGAAAGGGTTTGACGTAGACAAAGTAAGCAGCGTCGGTGCTGCGGCAAAGATGATAAACTCCGAGAAGCAATACCATTTGGTGTTGTCGGATTTGAGATTGCCCGACCACGACGGACTGTTCCTTCTCGACTGGATGCGCAAGAACGGCATAGAAATACCGTTTATCGTGATGACGAGCTATGCCGAGGTGCAGAATGCCGTGCTCGCCATGAAGTCGGGAGCCAGCGACTATATCGCAAAGCCCGTGCAGCCGGATATTCTCTTGCAGAAGATAAACGACGCGATAAGTGCTGCAGATGATATGGCGGTTTCGGCTCCTGTTGCGGCTGGCAAAGAAAGGGGCGGAAGCGAACGGAATTCTTCAAACAAAACAGCAAGCGAAGATAAGGGCGAAGCATCGTCTGCTCAATCACGCTATATCGAGGGAACGAGCGAGGTGTCGAAGCAGCTATACGATTATGTCAGACTTGTTGCCCCGACACCGATGTCGGTGTTAATCCTCGGAGCAAGCGGCACGGGAAAGGAGTATGTAGCCCACCGCATACACGAGCTGAGCCAACGGAAAGACAAACCGTTTTTTGCCCTTGACTGCGGAGCGATACCAAAGGATGTTGCGGCATCAGAATTCTTCGGTCATGCCAAGGGTGCATTTACGGGAGCCGTAACCGACAAGAAGGGAGCCTTTGAGGTTGCAAACGGCGGAACGCTATTTCTCGATGAAGTGGGAAACCTGTCGTATGATGTGCAAGTGCAGCTGCTGAGGGCAATACAGGAGCGTAAAATCCGTCCGCTCGGGTCGACAAAAGAGATTGACGTTGATATCCGCCTTGTATGCGCCACTAATGAAAATCTGGAGAAAGCTGTTGCCGAAGGCACGTTCCGCGAGGATCTCTACCACCGCATCAATGAATTCACCATATATATGCCGGCGCTGAAAGACCGCGGCACGGATATTTTCCTTTTTGCCAATCTCTTTCTACGGCTTGCCAACGAGGAACTTGGGCGCAATATTATTGGTTTCGACGCCAAGGCATCAGAGATGCTCATGCGCTACGACTGGCCAGGAAACCTGCGAGAGCTGAACAATGTGGTGAAACGCAGCGTGTTGCTTTGTCGCGGCGACAAAATAGGAGTGGAGCAGCTCAACATGTCGATGACTCATACTGCCGCCGTCCCTAAAGACCTTTCGCTTCGCAATGGCGACGAGGAGAAAGAACGTATCCTTTCGGCATTGCGCTCCAGTGGAGGCAACAAGTCGAAGGCTGCTTTGCTGCTTGGCGTGGACCGCAAGACGCTCTATAACAAATTGCAGAAATACGGTATTTAGATTCTCTCCTTCATCTCGTCTGCAATTTTGTGGAACTCTCCTACAATAATCTTTATCTTAGACTTCAGATTGTTGTCGGCAATTTTCCTTATGTTCTCTGGTGATAAATCGACAAGCAACCCGCATATCTCCGAGCCGATCATCTTCATCAGCGGTAGCGATTTGTGGGCAACATGAGCCACAGTGTGTCGCAAGTCCTTCTCTTCGCAGTTTTGCAGAACGGAGATAAAATTCTCAAGTTCGGCGATATAGCTGCCGAAAATCTCCTTTTCGGCATCCTTGTCGCCATCGGCAAATGCCGTCAGCTGGCAGAATCTGTCGGTCGCTTCTTCCTTCATCACTATATCAGAGCTGTCAAAATGCAGAACCTTGGCAAGCTGGCTGATGCTGAAAGGTTTGAAGAGGCATCCGTCAAAACCTTTACCGAGAAGTTCGTCCTTGATAGTCGGTTCGTGGGCGGTCATGGCATATACCTTTAGATTCTGCCTCTTTCCGATTCTACTGACAACCTCCATTCCGTTCATTTCCGGCATTTCAATATCGACAAACATAATTTCCGGTTTGAAAGAACCTATGGCGTCTAAAGCCTCATGGGCATGAGTAGTAGTCTTTACGGTCAGTGTATCTTTGTTGTCAATTCTCTTCAGCATTTCAGCAAGCAACTTCAGTTGCAGGGTGTCATCGTCGACTATAAGAATCCTTTTGCAACTTATTGTGCCGGATACTGTTTCCGACTCGTTTGTTGGAGTCTCCACAGAATTGTTCTTTTCTATCTCCAGGGGCAGAAAAACGGTAAAGCAGCTACCTTTCCCTTTCGACGACTCGAGTTTAATCTTTCCGCCGAGCATCCCGACAAGTTCCTTTGTAATGGAAAGTCCCAGTCCAACGCCTTCCGTGCCCTGTGCACCGGCAAGTCTGGTGAATGCCTTGAACACTCTTTTGCATTCCTCCTTTGTCATTCCGCAGCCCGTGTCTTTCACGCTGATGCTAATCCATTGCTTGCCGTCTACCGTTGTAGCCCCCATGTCGCAGCCTACAGTCACACTACCTTCTGCCGTATATTTTATGGCATTGCTCGTTAGGTTGTCTATAATCTGTTTTACTCTGAAGGTGTCGCCCTTGTAGATATTGTCCAAATTCTTGTCGTCGGCGTGCAGAAACAGTTTCAGTCCCTTTTCTTCAGCCTGTGGCATCATCGCCGTAACGCAGTCAGAAAGTAGGCGTGCCGGGCGGAACGGAACAGGATGAGGCTCCACTTTTCCGGCATCCAGACGATGGAAGTCGAGCAATGCCCCCACCAGACTGAGCAGGTGTCTTGCTGAAGCTCCGATATTGTCGATAAAGAGTTTTGTCTGTTGGTCCAAACGCGAATCCTTTATCAGTTCTATAAATCCGGAGATAGAAGCCGCCGGAGCCTTGATGTCGTGAGTAATGGTGAGCAGCAGCTGTTCGCGCTGTTTCATGATGCGCTCCGTTTCGTCTCTTGCTTCCTCAATCTCGTGTCTGTATTCCCTTTCGCGGCGTATGCTCCTTTTAATATAAAAAGAAAGAAAGACGGATGTAGCTGCAGCGGCAATAGCCAGCAACAGTATTTTGAACAACACGCTTCGGCGTGCCGCCATATCATTGTCGAGCGACTGCTGTAGGGCGGCGTGTTCATCAGAACGGATATCCGCCATTATCTGCGAGATACGTTGAGTCAGTTCCATACCTACAATCTGCTGGCGTTGTTCCCCTCGCTTGATATTGCTGTTGGCCCGCTGCTCGTTCATGGCTTGCTGTTGGCGTATGTCGTTCAGCACGTTGGCAATGGTATCGGATATGTCAACGCTATGGCTAACGGAGTCGCTGACATTCTTTCTTGAGTGGCGTGCCACATGCACTGTGTCGTTGCGCTGTCGGCGAAAGGCATCGGCAAGTCTTGCAAAGAAGGTCTTTTTCGTTTTTTCCACCTCATATACGGTCTCCTTGTCCTCTTTAATCTCTACAGCCTTTTGTTTCATCATCACCGAGTCTTGTCCCTGACTCAGACTCTTCACCTTTTCCTTATAAAACTTGTCGGCATCGGTATTGCCCATTGTTTCCATCAATAGGAACGTGTTCTGACGTTTCAGTTCCACGAGATATTTCAGAGAGTCGATACGTGCGGTGTCACTGTCGTCGCCGAGAGATTTCTTCAGCGAATCGGCGATGACAAGGGTACGCTCCACGGCATTGTTGAATTCCGGCAGCTTATCGGACAGTCCGAGGCATATTGCCCTTTCCTTATTATTGACATCGAGCACGCTGTACACCATACTGTCGGTCAGGTTTCGGCGCGACAAGAACTGCTCCTCAGCCTTATTGATGAGCATTACCGACTGCGTGTTGCCGTAAACGAGCCATCCGGCGAGAATAATGATAGCAGTCATGAATATGTAGCCGATGGTGGCTTTTCCAGTGATGTCGAACTTTATCATTATGAAAATCCTTAATGTGTGTATGGAGCAAATTTGCCTTTTTCGGCTGCAAACTTACAAATTTATTTATTAACGGCAGAAGGTTACATAGATATAATGATATTAGCTTGTATAATTCATCGGATAATATACATTGTGAATATATAATATCCTATCCTATGAATAATACAGGTTAGTTGTTTTTTACCAGCATGTAATGTCATAAAAATAGTCCCGCATCGGCTTTCTACAAGTGGATGCGGGACAGATAAACAACATCAATTCTCAAAAACTTTCACTTTGCTTATGAATCTCATTAATTAATACTATGCAACTAATATAATCAAAATCTTTTATCCATTAATCTTTTATCCAAAAACTTATGACTTTTCTTTACTTAGCTACATTACCTGTAGCTGGCGAGGTGGTTGTGTCTGCCGGAGCCGGAGTGTCAGTTGACGTTGTCGGCGTATCGGTTGTCGTTGTCGGCACTTCCGTCGTGTCGCTGATGATATACATTCCGTCGCCGGCTGTACTGCCTGTTGATGGAGCAGGTTCTGCTGTAGGAGCTGTAACTGTGGTGTCGGCAGTTGTGTCGTTTGCCAAACCGTCTGGTGAGTTGTAATACTTAGCGTTCATTGCGAAAACACTGCTTACTGAAACCATTGCGAATGCTGCGATTGCTGCGAAAAACATCTTTTTCATAATTCTAATCTCCTATACTTTAAATTGTTGTTTGAAATTGTTTTTTATTCTCTCTTGGAACTCCTCCGCAAGTTTCTTTGTATCTGTGGATTTGTTCTTGTTGAACTTCTTGTTGTCGTTCGCTAATTATAGTGCAAGCAGCGTGCCAAAAATCTGAATGTTTATGTAAGTTGTTGATAATCAGTATATATTGATGCATGCCATAAAATGTGGTGTTGTGGAATGTGTGGAGTGAGTGTGGAATATTTCCACAAAAAAGTTTCCACACACATTGTGTAGAAACATCTAACTCGTATAATTTATAAGGTAATATATATTATTGTCTATATTTTTTTTGAGATAATATATTAAAAATGTAACTTTGCAGAATAATAAGGGGGCTTGTCGGTATTGTTAAGGTGAAGGCAAGTAAAATCCTATCCCATGTTATTGATACTAAGAATAAAAATATAAGAAATTACAAAGATTATAATGAATTGTAATATATCGTTCTGTTGCTGCAAAAGCATTTATGATATAAAGCAGCAATGGCTTGAGCTTGACAGAAAAGCGCAAGAACTGAACACAAAATACATTGACTATACTTATTATCAGACGTATGAATGGAACGAGTTCCTGTTCCGTCATATCACCAGTGGATTTGGCAAGCTGACAACAGAAATGAGTTATGACCTCGTCCTGCTCAACGGACAGCCGTTTGCCGTTATCCCGATGGCAATAACCCGTATGTCGAAAAAGACCCGTATTCCATCGTGTCGTGTAGCTGGAGTGCTAAACATGGCATGTCCGTATGTGGAAGAATGTTCCGAGGATATTGTTTCTTCTATAGCTGCATATATTCGAAGCCGCCACAAGGGCTTGAAACTGAGTTTTGCTGATGTACCACAAGTTGCACCGCTTAGCAAAGTCATGGGTAAGATATGCTCCTGTGTGAAGGAGCGTAGCAGTTACCACGTGCCTCTATCAGAGTTTGCTACCCACGACGAATATGTTTCGTCGCTGCACAAGAACATATACAAGAATATAAGGAAATCATACAATCATCTGAAAACTGACAACAAAACAATAGAACTGAAGCATTTTCGTGGTACCGATATGCCGTCAGATGCTTATCTTATGGAGTTATGGAAGCTATATTTCCGTCGCAAAATGGCATGGAGGCACAAGAGAATAAGTTGGTTGTCTATGGTTGTAAACAATGTCAAGGCTATGTTAGAAACTTCATCGGGCTGTGCAAGTCGCAGCTTGAAACTACTATCTGCAGCCGAACTTTATGTGCTTGAAATCGATCATCGTCCGGCTGCCTTCATGATTGTATATCGCCATCGCAACCATCTCCTAATGCCGAAGCTTGCTATCGACACCTCTTTCAGTCGTTATTCTCCGGGAATTCTGTTGATACTCGAATCATCGAAAGAGTGGATAGAAGAGGGCGTGGCAGATTTCGACATGTGTCGTGGCGACGAGAGATACAAGAGGGAGATGGGAGGCATAAATGAACCGCTCTGCAGAATTGATAAAAGATTGAAATAAAAACGTTCATAATGCTTATCTTATAGCTCCGTCGCAACCATATATATTGTTGCCCTTTTTGATGACGATATTGTTGCGGTCCACTGTCTTGTAGACAGCCTTGCTGTTGTTCGCATCACGCTTTGCTGAATTTATTGCCGAAGGCTCCGCCACGACAAGGCGTATGCTTGCTTCGGCTCCGCCATCCTTCGAACGGGCAGTTATTGTTGTTTCGCCAACGGAGAGGAGGGTTACGAATCCGCCGTTCACCGTTGCCACGCCATCGTTGCTGCTTGTCCAAATAATTCTGCGGTCGGTGGCATTTGTCGGAAGCAATGATGGGGTGAGGGCAATGTGCCCCTCGTCAAGACTTGCTGTCATGTCTGATTTTGCAAAAGTAATCGACTGCGACAATACTGCTTCTTTCTGCTTCGTGCGGCGATAGAGGAAGGGTAGGGCGAGAGTTTTCGAAGTGTATAGAGCGAAACGGGCATAGCTGTTTTCCGGAACATTGTATCGCAGAGTGCCGTTGTCTGCCTTGCCGCTTGTAATCGTTGCCCCGTCGTAGCCGAGTTCTATCGCCCATTGCGTATTGCCTTCATTCCATGCCAGTTTTTGTTTGCCGGCAGCAGCAAGAAGTCGTCCGGATTGGTCGGTCATAGTCCACATGTTTCCGTCAGTCTTGCCAAGCGTGAAGCGAAGCACATCGGGACTTGTAACATCTGTTGTCGATGCTATTGTCATGGCATCAAGATACCCCGAAGTCTCCATTCCGTCGAAATCCGTTGCAGCACAGCCGTTGCGGTATATCATCAGTACATCGCCGTCGCTGAGCGTGCTCTTCTTCGTGAGTTTCTCGTATGTCCATCCCAATGGCGACTCCAGTTCCGTTCCAGTAGGCTCGTCGTATTCTATCGCAATGGAATTGATATACACGGAGCCTTCGCTTGTTCCGCCCTGCAGCGTGATGCTTGCCCCGTCGGTGGCAAAAGCCGGGATGTCTAAATTCTTGTTTATATCAACATAAACGTTCAGGTCTTTCGACACCCACTGTCCGAACCAACTGTCGCTGGCAAAATCTTCCGGGCGCAGGGTATATAGCTGGGTGTCGCCGTCGCTAACCGATAGCCCCACCTGTCCCGACTTGTTGTTTGAACACATGCTCAGCGTTACCGTCTTCACCTTGCAGCCCTGCCACCCCTCAAGATATAGCGTAGCCTTCTTGTTGCGTGGAATCTGGTTGTAGCGGTTGCCCGTTGTTGCACCGTAGTCGTTTTCAAAATATGCCCACGAGTCTTTGGGCACCATTCCGCTTGCCGCCAGGGCAAATTCCCCCGTAGTCTTGTTGTATTCCACTATTCTATATACCACTTCGGCGGCATCAGCGCCGACAGTTGTCGACAATAATACGATAAAGCTTATTACTCTGAAGATAAAATTCCTTGTATTTTCCATATTCTTGTTGTTATCATTTATCCATCTGCAAAATTATTCATTTAATGTTAGCTTTACAAATTATATATGCAAAAAGAGCAGAAGTTTAGTATATTTTATTTTGACTGCATATAGTACTTTGTCAGTACTTGTTGTAAGTACACGGGTAATCCTATAGGAGTACTGGAGTAATCCTATAAAAGTACAGAAAGTATCTTGCTGTAACATTTGAACTAAACGGATAATAAGATGACGCATAATGGTATGTAAGGTAAAAAGACGTGCTATCATCTGTGGAGTTTATGGGAAAAAACTGTAGTAATGCATAAAAGTTCTTTGGGGAGAGGCAGAAAAAATGTATATTTGTACCCAAGAAATAATATTCTCAGCATTATGAAAAAGAAAATTACAGCGGCGTTCATATTTATATGCTCCGCACTAATGGCGTTCGGGCAAGGCAACAGTATTGACGAACGAATCGGTATGGCAATGAACAACAGCGACTGGAGCGAGCTTAGAGAATTATACTCCAAGGATGGGTATAATCTGCAAACACCATATCTGCACACTTTGTCGAAATTCTTCATAAGTCAGTTTTACAATCAGCCCGACAGTGCCATAGCGCAGGGCAATGTGATAATGGACAAATACCAAAAGGAACTGAGTGCATCAATACCTGCCATTGCATTCTTTATGGCAGAAGACTATTCCCGCTTGGGAAGCAACGAGATGGCTTTCAAGATAATGCACAATCTGAACGAGGCATACAGAAAATCGGGTGTGGAGCCAAATCCGAATTACGTAAACATTGAAGACATATACAGAATTTATTCAGAGCAACTGGCGTTCTCCGTTACAAAGCCAAGGCATGATACTTCTGCCAGTCTTTTCTATCGTTATTACAGCGACCAGCAGGGCAAAAATCATAAAAATCTTTATATCGGCACACAATTTAACGGCAAGGACATGAAGGTTATATTTGACACTGGAGCCGGAATAAACATGATAACAAGAGATGTGGCGGAGAGCGTTGGCGCAAGGATTATAAAGACAAAAGGAATACAGTTCAACGGCTTTGGTATAGGAAAATCTGAAGAAATTGCATTTGTAGACTCCGTAAAGCTTGGAGATGTGACGTTTCGAAACGTTCCCTTCTTTATAAATGACTTCAAAACCGGCAACGAGAAGGTTGATGAAAAGTTAAAGGAAATAGATATTAACTGCGTAATAGGAAACCAAATGATGATGCCGCTGGGTGAAATTTGTTTTGACTTCAAGAATATGCAGCTAACGATTCCGCATGCCATGTCTGCAGAACCTGCATTTGCCCCGAACTTTTTCTATTCCCCCGAACATTTATTCATGGTGCAAATAACAGACGGATTGTCTGGCAACAGGATTAAGGCTCTCTTGGATTCGGGTGCGTCTGAAACAAATCTAAAATACCATTATTACAAAAATCACGAAAATCTGTTTGCCGGTAGAGTCGCCAATGATTCCATCAATGTTGGAGGACTTGGTGGGGCACACATCGGCATAAAAGTATTACCGACATACTGGAGTTATGAGATAGCAGGAAACGAATACAAAGCAGATAGCATTTATATAGAAATAACCAGCATTCAGAATAATGATTCATATGACTGCCTCTTTGGACTTCAAACAATGACCTGCCACAACAAAATGCGACTTAATTTCAAGGATATGTGGATAAGGTTTGAATAACCGCAGACTGTCAATATTCAGCCGACGATACAATTCTCAGCAATTCGGCATTAACGTGGTCGTTCTCCTGCACGTTTCGGTCGAGAATGCCCCTTATGGAATAGTTGCACTCGCCGCAGATGTCCACACCGATAAGACTGTTGTGGTGCAGAAGGGTAACGAGCAGGCGCTTCAGTTGTGGAAGTCTCGTAGTTCCCTGAGCCCAGTTTGTGGCGTCGTCGGCAGGCGAGAGCACGTCTTTGTCAACGGAAATGTAAATTGGGTGTGCCAAGTGCATATTGTAGAACTCTTGCCAAGCCTGACGGTCGCCGAGCTTTGATTCGGGGAAACACACTAACCTGCTGGAATACTCCGCTGGGATGTTGGCGATGAGCCCGTCGGAAGTGCCAACGAGAACCACACGGTCTACATTCGGGTTAGTGTCGAGCACGCTCTTCACCCAGTCGCCACAAGTAAGTATCTGGTCGAAGAAGGGCGGCTGCATGTCGGGATGGTGGTCGAATACCACGAGCGTAAACTTCTCCCTAATCTTGTCGGTAAAGAAGCGCGACACATAATGATAGTTGCCGGAGTCGATGAAATGCAAGCCATGCGGACTTACATTCTTTATCCTTCGGCAAATTTCCACTGCCGCCTCGCCGTCGCAGAAGCAGTCCGTCCCGCTTATTCCGCTACAGTCTATCCATTCAGTATCAGCATCCTTATAGAAACTCTCCTCCTTATAGACATTGGAGAAGTTCATTACAACAATCTTTTTCTGCATATACTCTGCTGTTCTATTGATAACAATATATAAAAGCGGATATCAAATTATGTGCCAAAGGGAATATCAAGCAATATAATTTAGTTTTCAGTATCTCGGCTTTCCACAAATTACTGAATAAAACGCTCATAAATTACTGAATAAATTGTCCACAAATTACTGAATAGTCAAAAAAAATCTGTTTCATCCTGGACATGGAGTGATAATATTTATTATCGGAAGCGACAAATATATTTTAGACGAAAACCAATAAAACACCCTCTGATAAGTAAAGCCCTCGTTCCTCGGGCTTACCGGTGTATTGACGGATTTCCTTACGAGAACAAGTTCTCTCTCGGAACCCCGCCAATCCACTGGTAATGCCTTTGGCATTTTTTTACTTGTCAGAGGGCGATAAACATAAAAAAACAAGGGAAATCATTTGCAACCTGCAAAAACAAAATGGCAACAAGGTTTGTCTATATAGTTACAGACAAGGATTTTAGTATTCTTACACACTGTTTTATTTGTTTATGTCTGACTACAATGAAAATACTCTTGTTGAACGATTTTGATAAACCTTATTAAAAAGAATATCCAACTTTTATTGAAAGCATACTCTGTGATGAATCAAAATCATAGTATTTCAATTCTGAATCATACCGATTCATATACAATTCTTGGAATTTAAATTTACCTGTTGTATATGAAACCAACATATATACCGCTTGTTTTTTTATAGAAAAATTACAGCCAAGACCTATAGACTCATAAAGTCCACTATCATTCGTCAGATATTTCCCAATCCGCAAATCAATAAAAGGATAAATTTTCTTTTTTAAGAATGTCAGCTTTACATCTGCAAATACAGGAACTTCTGTAGAAGCATCTCTTTTCCAATAAGGTATGCCGTCGATATTTCCGGACTTTAATTCAGAAAGGAAATGTAACCCTATCCCTCCTCCAACAAATACATATGGATTGAATTGATATCCATGTATTGTGTTTATCTCTGTCCAATTAACACTTACTGTTGGATTGTTTGGATTAAGAGAATAGCCGAGTTCTATATTTCCATGATATCCCTTGTCTTGAGAAAAACAAATGGCAGGGAAAAGCAATAAGGCAAATACAAAACTGATATAAAAACTTAACGTCTTTTCCATGTCAAAGAAGTTCCTCCCATAGATTTTGTTGATAATTCGTTTTTATCTGAAGATAATTTGAAGTCCCAAAAATCACGAACTCCCCCTTTTTCATCGTACAATTTTATAACTCCTTCATAAGTCCCAGAAGAAACTTCAAATGAACCATTGTATTTACTCGTACCACTTTTTGTTGTCAGCTGCATTACATATTTACCATTACTATTAAAAGTTAAATCCCCGCCCACAGAAGATGTATAATAAGTAGTTCTCCAATTTCCTATTATAGAAGATGTTATTTGGGGATTATCATCGTCATCATCACCACTACATGATACACAAGTAATACTCATTATAGATAAGAATAAGAGCATTAAGAGAACAATTTTTTTTGATTTCATAACTTTTCTTTTTTTGTCTCTTATCCTCTATTGAGACTATTAATAATTTATCAGTAAAAAGCGTGAGGACTGTATTTTGCTTATCCTCTTATCAGGCTTCTCGCATTGCCTACGGAAAGGATAAGCAACAGCCACTCACGCAAGAATATATATAAATTCTATGTATTATATAGAAATATATACCAAGCGTGAGCGTTGTTGCAACCTGCCCTTTTCCGTATACAAATTTTGCGAGAATTTGATAAGAAGGTCAAGTATCAATAACGCTCTTTTTTCTATTCTTTGCAAAGGTATAAATAAATTACAAATATCTATAATGTTTTTCAAAAAACTTATGGTTTGTCGCTTTAAAAAGATAAGTTTTCATTGCATTTTTCCTAAGTTTTTTTTAATAGGAAGCGGAGACTGAAGAAACAAAATAAAAAGCCCCAAAGTTGCTCAAATGCACTTTGGGGCTTTGTTTCTTATTCTATCGTCAGCTTGTCGAAGAGCATCTTGTCGATGCCTTCGCCGGAGAGCTTCACTTTATAGCTACCGGCATTGGTCTGAGTGCCGGTGGTGATGCTCGTGTTGCGGCGCTTGGTCTTCTTTTCAGGAGTTTTCACAAAGGTGATGTCGTCTTCCTTGTAGACAACGCCGTTGAGGTCGGTAATCTTCACGTGCAACGTGCGCTCCTTCTCTGGGTTGTAATAGCGGAAGCGCAAGGCATAAACCTTTGCCACGCCAACGTTGTATTCGAAGGTCATTACGCCCTTGTGGAGAATTCCTTCTGCCGTTATCGCGCTGTTGGTTTTAGGTGGCAACAAACTGTCAGGAGTTGTCGTATACGTTTCCTTCTCAAAGTCCGCCCACATCGTCTTGCTTTCTTTAGACTTCATCACGACAGGTTTCATATCGTGATTCTTTGTTGCAATGGCAATAGCCGAGATGATAGCCTGTCCGGCATTAACCTTAGGAAAGTCAATCTTTATTTCCTTGCCAGTGTTGTGGATATTGAGCACTCGTTTGTATGGCTTGCCGTAGCGAGCCTGTGCCCATAGGTCGAGGTCGTGGATACAGGTAGTGTCGTTAATTGCCACGTCGAACAGGCGCAGTCCTTCGTAGTCGGTAGTTTCCGATGCTCCTCTGCCGTACCAAGGCTCCACGAAGTACAACTCTATGCGGTAGTCGCCTGGTTCAGCCGGTATCGTGTAAGATAGCAGATGTCTGCCGAAACGAGATGTGCGGAAGAGGGGCGAGGCGAAGAGGGTAGGAGAGTAGGTCTGGCTCGCCTCATAAGGACTCGTCTCCTTTTTGAATTTACTTCCCCATGATGTAGACCAATTCGTGTTGTCCTGCATCCATGTCAATCCATAAGAGTCTGTATAATCATCGCCGCCGCAGTTGATACGTGCAATATAGTTGTAGCCGTTCTCCGGTTTAATGATATCCTCGTTCCATGAATGATAAGACGGGATGGCGAGCGAGTCAGCCACTACAACTTTGCCGTTATGGAAACCGCGTGCAACGAGTGCGTCGCCGTTGAGTTTCACATTATAGAATTTAAATAGAGTCGTATTGTCTTTTTTGTTCAGAGTCTTTGTTTCATTCCATGAACCGCAAGACAATGTAATCTTCTCGCAATTGCTGTAAACTCGTATGCTGTCTTCATGCAAAGCCGGCACGATATATACTACAGGTTCCTTGTCGGCACTGATATAATGCGACTTATACATATAGAATGCATCTACCGGCTGTTCCCACGGAGTGAAAAGTCCCTTGTGGTTAAACGGTCCCACCTTGTCAATCAGTCGGAAACCCTCCTCCGGCTGTCTTCTTCCCGGATTGTCGTGGCTCTGCAGCGTCCACAAGAACTGTCCGCAGACACTGTCCTTAACGCTCTCGGCAAGTTGTACTTTGCGCTCTAAGATATCACATTGCTTTTCCTCAGTATAGCGCTCACCAGAGTGGTTGCCAAGAGTGCGCCAAGCGCCATATTCACCATTAAGAAGTTGGTCGTTGCGAGATAGCTCCTTAGCATAGTCCTCAAGTTTTCCGCCATACGTTCCGCTCCAGTTCTGCACCACGTTCCAGTCAGTTCCCTCACCGCCGTTGCAAGTGGTTACGAGGCGTTGAGAACCACAGGTAGGGTCGAGCTGACGGATAATGTCGGAACACTCCTTGGCAAACTCTGCCGGAATAGTACTCTCGTTCTGCAAGCCCCACAGAATTATTGACGGCGAATTGCGGCGCTCCTTTACCCACTGGATTAGATGACGCTTGAAACTCTCCTTAAACTGTGGAGTGTCATACCATATATGAGCTGAGAACTGCGGCCACCAAAGTATGCCGTTCTCGTCGATAATCTTTTTGTACAACAGGTTGTGGGGCTGATGAGCATCGCGGAATGCATTGAAACCGGCTCCAATAACTTCTTTCATGCGAGCCTCAATCTGTTCGTTAGAGAAAGCATGACTCTGTCCGAAGAGATGCTCATACTCACATACGCCATTGATAAACTCCGGCTTACCGTTAAGATAAAAACGCTTGTCGCCGTCTTTTCTTGTCAGTGGCCACGAGATAGAGCGGAAACCGAATGGAGTGAGCAAGTCGTCAGTAGCCTTGCCATTGCGCTTAATCATTGAATTAAGATTATACAGATAAGGCTTCTCCATTGTCCACCGCTTCACATCCTTTACAGCCTGCTGCTGGCGGATAACCTTAGTTTCGCCCGGTTGCAGCGTAACCTCGTCGGTAAGGCGCAAAGTCTGTTTACCGCTCTTCTCAGATAGTTTGTTGATAAGCTGGAATGTAGTAGCCTCAGTGCCGTAGTTCTTTACCTCAGTATCAACAAACAGACTGTCGCAATTCTGGTTAGACCAAACATGCACGCCAAATGGTTCAATGCGCACCTTGTCGGTAATCTCCAATACAACCGGACGGAAAATGCCAAACGGCTGTGAGCCTTCGCTGAATCCCCATTCCGAACTACATCCGCCACAAACCCATGGCATATCAGTGATGCCTTTCGGATGATTTATTCTAACCTCAAGTTTATTCTCTTTGCCGGGAAGAACTTTATCTGTAATGTCTATCGTCTCCGTCGTCCTACCGATGTCATAAGAACCAAGCTTATTGCCGTTTAAAATAATGTCGCAATATGTTCCCACCCCCTCAAAGCGCAGGAAATACTCCTTGCCCTCAATGGAAGGGGCAACAAACGATTTTTTGAAAACAGCCTTGCCGTGAAGATTACCGTGTTCCTTCTGCAAAGCCCCGTAATAGTCGTCGAGGTTAAACGGAATATCTTTGGTAAATGTCTTGCCGTCGAATGAAATTTGCCACTTGTCGTTGAGACTTACAGATGTGCGCTTGCCCACAGGTTCTGGAGCAGGGAAGTTCACTTCGCTCTTTCCCATCGGCACACTTGTGGCAACGGCAATGCCACGCTGTCCGCTGTTGTTCACGGCACAATAGAAATGGTAGACCACTCCGCCATGTTTCACCACATAACTCTTGTGTGCAAACATCTCGTCATACGGCTTCGACGGAATGATAAGATCCTCGCCTTGCCAGTCGTACCAATGAATCATGTCGCGGCTGCAGGCAAAGGTGTTGTATGCGTTATATTCCCTCGTAGGGTTGAAAGCCGAGAAATAGAACATGACAAAGAGGTTGCCCATCTTTACAATCTGTGCATCGCCGGTAATAGTTCCGTCGGAATCATGCGCAAAGATAGGATTTCCCGTATAGCGAGTCCATTTCTTCATGTCGTTGGAGAAGGCAACGCCGATGCGCTCGCCCTTTGGGTGAGTGGCATTCTTTCCGCCGGCATTGTAGTACATCATAAACTGATAACCGAAGCGCTTCTTGTCTACACGGTATATCATGCTCTTATACTGAGTCATATACTCCCACCACTGAGCCTTCTTGTCGTTGTAAGACAGAGTCGGTTTGTTGAGAGTTTCCCATGGATGAGCCTTTGTTATATCTTGTTTCGTAGATGCAATACCGATACTCAAAGGAGCATTTACAGCTTCATATCCGGTTCCTTCACCGCCGATATACGTCATCCAGTAGCGTCCCTTGTATTTTTCAATCTCGTATGATCCGCCCCATGTATAGTCTATAAGAGCCGGGAAACCGCCACGCTGGTTCTTGTCCCACTCGTTGCCGGTGCCATATTCGAGCACTCTGCCCAGAGTGTTCCAGTGGAGCAAGTCGTCGCTCTCGGCGAGCCATGTTTCGTAGCCGCGTCCATCGGTGCCGTTTTTGCCGTTGTAGCACACGTAGGTCATATACCACTTGCCGGCTTTTTGGAAAACCGTAGGACAGTCAATCTTATGGTAGTTATCCGTCGGTGCCACCACCATACCATATTTATATGGTGTGCGTGCCGCTTCATACACCGCTTTCATCTCGCTTTGTGTAACAGCCGATGATGCAGCCGTTTGGCGATTTTTTGCTCGTCGTTGTGCCGAGGAAGTTACGGCAAGCAGTGTGAGGAATGATAAAAGAAAATATATACGTTTCATAATTAAAGCCAAAAGTTATTCAATGTCATTGCTACATAAATAGCCAGTCCACTTCCGTTCCTGCTCCGTTAAGTTTAGCATCGCGGATTTTTATCTCGCTGCCGGTAAATCCTGCTACCATGATAATGCCCTTTGGCAGGTTGATTACGTGGTGTCCTGCCGGGAAATGGTAGGCATGGATATTGGCGATAGGCATCTGGGTGAGAATCAGTCCGTTGCTGATAACAGGCTCTGCCTGTCCGTATTCGTTTCCAGTAGCGTCGGTCTCGAGTTTCGGCGGACGGGCAAACTTAGTCTGGTCGTCTACAAAGAAACCAACGAGCAGTTTAACCGGTTTCTTGCTCTCAAACTCAACGCTTATTCCTTTGATGCGTGCCGTGTCGCGGTTCAACACGAGAGCCTTCATTCCTTCCAGTTCTGTGGCAAGAGTGTCCACGGCTTCATCACGACCGATAAATAGTTTGGCTCCTTTTTTCAGTGTGACAGTCTGATAGTCGCTTAGCAATTTAACATAGCCGTTTTTCTCATTGCCCTTATAAGATAAGGCATCAGAAGCTTTGGAAATAGATGCAGCCTTTGTAGCCGACTTGTCTGTGGAAGTAAGTCCCTCGATATTCTTCTTCAGGTTGTCGAGTTCCTCCTGATAAACCGGCATCATCTCTTTCCACGTGCTATACTTGCCGCCGTCGCCACCAACAGGGATACGTCTCTGCGAGGTAAGCATACTGTTGGCATTATAGTATGTATCCTTTGTTTCATCCACAAGACTCTTATAGTAGTCGTCGCTCTTTTCGAGCAGCGGCACAGCCTTTCTTAGGTATTCCACATCCTTCGACCATTTGTAGTTCAACACCTGTTCAGCGGCGAGCACCTTGTAGCGGAAAGAATAAGCAAAGTCGCGGTAGCAGTTTATGTCGTTTACAAGTCGCATAAACTCGTCCTTGTTCCTGGAAATATTGTCGCTAAGTCCCTTGATTGCCTTCACGGCTTTGTCGCCATGATTGACACATTGGTTTACGATATCAAGAGGCAGTTCGCCGATATGTTTCTCGTGTTTCCACTCCTTCTCCACATATTCTATAAGCTTCTCGCCGGTAGGACCGCAGCTCTCGTAGAATCCCGGATAGATAGTGTATTTATAAGGATTGACAAGCTGACTCATCTTCATGCCGAGCAACAGACACTGGCGGTTGCCCTCCGTTATGCCGAAGCGGCGCAACAGTTTCGGTGCAATCTCTCCACTCTCGTCGTAAGCCTCGATGATGCGTCCGGCAGTAATGGTATCAGTGCCATAGAAGTCGGCGAGCGTTTTCTTCCAATACGTCTTGTCCTCACCACGATGGCAATTCCACGAATATCTTCCCCAAGCCTGATACCACATCCAGTCGCGGTCAATCTGCAGTTCGCGTTTCCCGTCAGGCAGTTTGTCGGCAGAATAAGGCCAGTCCCAGTAGTTTGCCTGCGGATACAGATGCAGTCCGTTGGCATGGTGCACGTTGTGCATAGCCTGTACCGTCTTTTCGATAAATGCCGGCGAGCTCCATCGCCACGGTTCAAGGTTGGCAAGGATATGCACATTGCTGATGTGTACAGGAGCGGCAGCAGCAAGCTGTCGGTGAGTCTCCGCCCACGGACCTTGAGGTTGATAAGTGGTAAGCGACTCTCCAGTGTACTTGCTCATCGTGTAAATGTTCTTGTAATATGGCAGCGCCTCGTGGAGCACACGCGGTCCGTCGGTATCGTGAGAGCGCAAGATGATAGGCGGTTCGTCGGTTCTGCCCGAAGCCTTCAGTCCGTCCTTGATACCCGGGATGATAGTCTCGTTCATCCATTTAATGTCGTTTTCAATGCCCGACATTGCTTCGCCCAGACAAACGAGGAATCCTACGTTAGGATAGTTCTCGATAAATGCCGCTATGCTCTTTCTTGTATAGTCGGCTATGAGCGGCGTGATAGGTCGGTTGCGGTCTTGCGTCTTTATTCCGTAATGGTCGGCAAACGGTTTCGACACTATGATATTATAGAACATCTGGATTATGCGGATGCCGCGCTTCTGGGCCTCGGTGGTAAGAAACGAGAACATCTCCTGATTCTTTTTCATCGTGGCAGCGTCCACTTCGGGGGCAAAAGGATAATCCTTCAGTTTTACGAGCGATGCAAACGGATGACCGTTCCAAAGGAACACGGCATTCATATTGTCGGCAGCCAGCATGTCGAGATATCTTATCCATAGCTGCTTGTCGTAGAACCAAGGGAAATTCTCGGGAGTATAAGGATACTCGTAAACCTTATGTCCCGGCAAATAAACCGTCTTCTGCAATCCCACGCAAGCCCCGCGCAGTTTCATCTCCGGAGCATCGATGATGGTGTATGGAATCTCCAAAGAGCCATTAGTCTTGAAGTATTCCATAAGTCGGTTGGCACCATAAATGGCACCCGAAGCATCATTGCCTACAATACTTATCCTCTTTCCCTTTCGAAGCAACGAAAAACCTTCGGCAGGTTTGCCTACGGTGTCGGCAGCCACTCCGATACTAATCTTGTAGCCCTTAGGCATAGACTGAATGTTGTTGGCTATAAGCGCTGCCGCATAATCCGTTTGTGGCAGCGACTGCATAGTAGTAACTGTAGTTTCCTTGTTTCCGCAAGAAGCAAGCGTTGCAGCTACGGCAAAGGCAAAAAAAGTTTGTCTTATTGTCATTTCCTATATTAATATTCTATTTTGATTTCTTTGTTTACAGGAATTTCGTATTCCTTTCCGCCGATGAAGAGTTTGCCCCTTCCGCCATCACTCTTCACAGTTATGGTGTGGTCATCCATCTTCACATTAACCTCTCCAAAAGGAGTCGGCACGGAACCTTGCATGCGTTTCAAATTGCCGAGTGCAGGTCTTACCTCATATTCCTCATATCCCGGTTTCGTAGGTCTTACACCGAGGAAATACTTACCTATAAGATATATAGGACTTGCTCCCCAAGCATGACAAAGACTCTTTCCGTAAGGACGTCCGTACATTGCGAGATGCTCAGCACCCTCATCTGCAGGGTTGAATTTCTCCCAGAAACTTGTGGCACCCTCGTCGAGCATTCCGCCCCAATATCCTTCAAGATAAGGCATTACACGATTCTGGTATCCCATCTGGCAATCAGCTTCGAGCTCGTAGAAAAGCATGTAAGGTGTTGTGATAGGTTCAATGTCGTAATTATACAAAACAGAATCCATGAGCTCCCTCTTGTCATCATCGTCCACCATATCATATATAATGGCAAAGATATTAGGGAAAGGCGTGATGTCGCGGTTCATCTTGCCGTCTTCGATGGCATGCAGAAAGACTTTGAAATTGTCGTCCCAGAAAGTAGGCTTCAGCTTTGCCTTCAAATCCTTTGCGAGTTTACCGAATTTGTCGGCATCTTCAGAGTATTCAGCTGTCGTTATGCTTCCCTGAGGAGGATTCTGCAGAGGGTTGTCTCTCAATACGGCAGCGCAAGTGTGCATAGTCTCAAACGCTTTACAGAGCAGAATCTGCTCGAAGCATAGAGTGCCGCGCTTGTGCATCGGGAAGTCCACCCAGTCCACGAAAATCCAGTCGTCCGGCTGTCCCTCCGCCATGCCGTCGCTGTTAAGTCTGCCGAGCACATACTGCATAAGCGTCTGCATCTTGGGATAAATCTCGCGCACGAAGGCAACGTCGCCAGTATACATATAATAGTCGAGCACCGATTTAAACCAATAGAACGTATAGTCCATGATAGTGTTTATATGTGCCGTAACAGGGTCTTTCCCTCTAAGTTGCCTTATTGTTCGCTTAACACATTCAGTGTCGAAGCGCAAGTAGTAGTTCATTAGATACGACTGAATGGCATCTCCCGACCATGTCCATCGGTCGCGCTTTATGCCGTCCATGAAAAACTCGCGGGTTGTCAAGTCCATAGTATAAGCCGCCACTTCCCAAATTTTGTTGATTCGGCTGTTGTTACATTTGAACGATCCCGACTTCTTGTGGCTGAACTCCGAATACTCGTAGTCCATAGACACATCGGAATATGTAATCATGCCGCGTGCTTCCACCATGACGTAGCGGAACGCCTTACTGTCGTCGAGCACGATTTCCACCTTCTCGTTCTCATATTCGTTGTGGCGCAGGTCAAGACGGTCGAGAGTCTCACAATGCTGCATATCGAGGGCTTCTTCGCGGCTTTCGCCATAATATATGTTAATAATGCCCTTGCCTATAACTTCCTTTAATCTGATGTAGCCGAAGGTTTCCAGTCCGAAATCAAACAACCATTTGTTTGCCCCAATCTTTTCTTCATCCACAGGCTGCATTTCCGTACGTTTTAGCTGGAATGTAGACGGTGGCGTATCGATACTGTCGAATTTCCACGATGCCGCCGGCACGTAGATTCCCGAACCGTGAGCCATTCCGTTTTCGTCAATCCAAATCTTGTCTTCGTAAGTGGCAAGCCACGATGAATCGCTCTTTATCGTTCTTCCTTTTACGAATAATGTTGGCGGTGTTGCCTGATTGTGAATCTTAATGTTGAGGCTGTGCTCTCCGGCAGGCACGGTGAATTTCCCCGGCATGCCGAACTGCAGTTTTCCGTCGAGCATCAAGTTGAAGTCGCCCTCAGTGGCGATGGTTATCGTTTCTTGTCTGTCGAGGTTCACCTTTGTAGAAAATTCCACAGTAGGGTAGTGGCTGTCCTGTTTCCAGAACGGCGGGAACATAGCGCCACGCTCCGTGCGGCGGTTATTGAACTTATTGCCGAGCCACACCTCGAAGTCGCCCGGATACCATATCCATGTTGCTTTATTCTTAGATTTCTTTTCCATAACGTTCCTCTGTAATTTGTTCTAAAGATTTGCCGCGAGTCTTAGGAGTCCATATCGCTCCGATGAGCAGCGACACGATGAGCAATGCCATCATGAGATAAGCCGCGAGAGTGAATCCCTCGCCCTGTTCGCCGTAGATATTCACGAATACCAAGCCCCATGCAGCCGACAGTCCTCTAACCATGAAGAACATGATGCCCTGGGCTGCAGCACGATATTTTGCCGGGAACAGCTCCGAGGCCCACAGAGCATAGAAACCCTGCACCGAGATACCGCCCTGAATACCCCAAAGCAGAGTGAAGAAGAGCAGTCCGCTCATGCTACCGATACCTATTGTTACAATCATCACCCAAGCCAACACGGCAGCACCAACGCCAACGATATACAGCATGCGCTGGTTAACCTTGTCTACGAGCATCGAGAATACGAAAGTCATGCCGATGATGATAACCCACTGTCCGGCAGAGAGCATGTTAGCCTCGCCGTTAGACAGTCCGCCGGCAGTTTCGTAGATATGCTGCTGGAAGAAACCCATCACGGAACTTACGAGGTTCCATGTCAGGTACATTCCGGCAAGGAAAAGCATCGTTCTGACGTTCACCTTGTTTGAGAACAGCGTGCCGAAGGAAGCAAAAACGCTCTTGCCCTTCTGTGCCACTTCAGTATTGTTCTCTTCAGCCTTCGCTGCCTTCCATTCGGCCGACTCCTCGAGTTGCCTCTGCAGCAGCCATGCAATGAGTGCCACTACAAAGAGCGAGGCAAACACGATGCGCGAGCTGAACACGTTGATAGCAGCCGCAGGAGCATCGCTGCCGATAATCTGTGTTGCTGCCTGACTGACGAACGGGAACATGAATCCCGCCTCGGCATTGTTAGTAGGCGGAGCAAGAAACCAGCCCAAGAGCAGGATGATAAGTGGACCGATGCCCCATGCCATCTGCGAGATGCCGATGTTGCGGCCGCGGTCGTTGATTTCCGAACTCTCCGATATATATGTCCATGATGCCGGCACACCCACGCCCACGCTGATTCCCGTTACGAGGAAACCGGCGAGAAGCATAGGGAAGTTGGTGGTGAAAACCACGAGCAACACTCCGAGCATATAGATAAGCATGTTGTAGGTGTATATCGCCTTTCTGCCGTATTTGTCGGCAAGGAAGCCTCCGATAATTGCTCCTATAGCCGCTCCAAGACAGTTGGCGCTGATAGCATTCAAGAATCCGAGGTGAGCCTCTGTTAGTCCGAGATAACTCTGCCACAATGACAATCCGCTGGCACCGGCAACGATGGCTCCGGCGTCAAGATAGTTGGTAAGAGACACGGCGATGGTGCTCTTCAAACTGCTTTTATTATTTCCCATATTTCGATTATATTATTATTTTCGTTTATGCGTACTTCTTTATAATAACGTAAAAACATGGGTTTTGTACTATATTCAGCGTATATCTCGCATCTGTTATTTCTTCCCGCATCTATTCTTCAAAACACAAGGTTAGTGGTACTCGCCGAATGGAATTTACAAAAAAAAAGTTTTTGTAAATTTACCCTCACACCCTCACACTCCTCTCAAACCCCTTCTGTTTATAGGAGTTTCAAGTGTGAGGGTAAGTGTGAGGGTGTGAGGGTAAGTGTGAGGGTAGAACTTCAAAAAAATATATATTCTACATTATTGTAGTCTTCCTGCCATACATCCTGTTTATCCAGATGTCGAAGAATTGTTCACTGATGGAGTATTTGTTGTGGAGTTTCGTAACGATGCCGTAGTTTATCAGTTGCTTTGCTGCATACTGATTAGCACTTGCAGAAGAAAGTTTGTGCTTCTTAATAAAACTTGCAGATGTTATCTTTTCCACTTCTCCTTCTTCAGCTATGGCATACAGAAGGGGCTTCTGCTTTTCGGGAATGTTTGACAACATCTCTTGAAATAGAGGTTCTTTGGAGTCGATAATGTTGTTTATTGATTGTATTATAATATCTTTGCTGCAATTCTCCCCGTTATCAACAGAAGCGAAAACCTCATTGAATGTTCTTTGCATCCCGTAGGTATTGCCGCGGAACAGCTGGTAAACTTCCGATATGTCGTTTCTTTCTATATGTTTGTCGTATTTGTTCATCCATTTTTCCACGAAATCCGCGTAGTAGTCTTTTGCTATAGGTTTCAGTTCGAGGATATCAGCACTATTGTAGAACGGATGTACTGCTGACAGGAAAATTTCCTGCATTACATGGTATTCGCTTCCTGCAAATATAAACTGGCAGTTTGTCATTGTCTGGATGTGTGTTCTGAGCAGAGCCTCAATGTTCTTCTCCGGGAATTTTGCGATTTGCTGAAATTCATCTATTGCCATGATGCATGGTTTGTCGGCATTCTCCAGATAGCGGAAAATCTCTTCAAGGGTGAGTTCCGGTTTTATTATATCACCAAGATTAAGGTTGAAAGTAGGAGTATTTGTTATGGGATCAAACCCAAACTGACCGCTAATTGATTTGATGGTTTGTATAAAAGCCGTAAGCATCTTTCTGCTTCTTGGCACAATGGCTTCGTATATTTTTCTGCCGAGCAGATAAGTAAACTCTTGCAGACTGGTCGTATGCATGATGTCGATGAAAAAAGTGTAGTAACCATCTTCGTCGAATTCATTTTCAAAGCAATATCTTATCAGTCCTGTTTTTCCCATTCTCCTTGGAGATATGAGCACAAGGTTATTGCCGTTTGTTATGGATTTGCAGATAGTCTTTTTTTCTTTATCTCTGTCGCAGAAGTATTCCTTGCTTATTCTTCCTGCAACTACGAATGGATTCTTTATCATTGCCATAAGTTTAAATACAGATGCAAAGATACTCTTTTATATATAATTATACAAATCCTATAATACAAATTCTATAAAAACATTCCGCAGGCATTATTTTGGTTCATTCGGAATTCGGAGTGATCCGCCAATCCGCCGGTAATCTCTTTGGCATTTTTACTTGCCAGAGGGCGTTTTGTTGGCTTTTCGTCTAAAAAATATATTTGCCACTTCCGATAATAAATATTATCACTCCAAATTCCGGATGAGCCTAATATATTGTCAAATAAGTCCATTTTTCTTAAGAACTTTCTTCAATTCAGAATCTTTGATTGTTTCCCTATCAGACTATATCATATACAGTAAGCAATGTTACATTTGTTTCATCTACAGAAACGATTGCTGTAACAGTAATAACTCTTGCTCCACCGCTTTTCCCTTTTCCTTTGGAAGTTATAGCCATGCGGATTTTACGTAATCCCTTTCACAATTCACTACCTTGAAAAGGATTCTTCTCCAGTTCATCTAAGAAATTGCTAAAATCTTGTTTCATCGATTTATATCGTTTGCACAAGACATTTAAGTTACTCTTAAAATCGGGAGTAGAAGATATGTTACAAGTCATTTAACAACTCCTCCTTAGATATGGCTTTTATCTTTCCTTGTTTTATAAGTTGGTACTCTTTGCATGCCTTATCTACATGAGACAAGATTTCCTCTTTACTCATACAAGGTTCCTCGGAAACAACATCTCCTACAGACTCAACCTTATCTTTACGAAGAGTTTGCTCCAACTTTTCTAACAGATCTATATCCGTGATTCCTAAGATTTCACGGATGAGATTATTTTGCGTTACTTGTAACCTTGCTACGTTCATATTGCTACTTTGTTAAAGATTATGCGGCGAAGTTAAGATTTATTCATGAGAAATGCAAAAGTTTAAGCTAAGAATGTTCATTTTATCCTACTATTGAAGCCATTGCAAAATTAATTGCACCTAATTAAGTGCAATTTTTGCTGTTTATTTGTATGCATGTTTTACTTGGTTAGTGCGTTAAACATATAAAAACAAAAATCCGCAAACATGTCTGATTCTTTCAGCTCACATCTGCGGATTTTCCGTATTGTTAAATTTCCCTTTAACCCTTTTCAGTATACAAGTCATACCACTCCCCTCCCCATGCGGGGAGGGGCTGGGGGAGAGGCTTCCTTTTTACATCAAGCTCGTCTTTCCCTCAAGTGTGTCGTGGTTGTTCTTGAGGTCAGTCCAGTCCACCTTCTTCTTGGTGTCGATGCCGTTGATATACTTCTCGATGTTGGTATATCCGTCGCCGTTGCAGTCGAGGTTGGCATCGCTTGGGTCGTTAGGGTTCAAGCCGTTGGCAATCTCCCATTCGTCCGGCATACCGTCGCCGTCGCTGTCCTTCCAGGTCTTGTATTTCTTATACTCAGGGAAGCCGCCCATTTGACGTATATCGGTGATGATACCCTCCTTGTATGAGTCCTTGCCCAAACGACGATACTTGAAGAAGCCTTCCTCGTTCTTCGACTTGTCGGAGAGTCCCCACATGTCGCCGTAAGGATTCTTCTTCGGCAATTTCTTCACGTAGTAAGCCTGACCCGTACGCACCTCCTCAACGATTCTCTGGTCTACGATGTCGCGGCAAGGCATTGTGGCACCCACGTTAGAGAGCACCTTGTCGAAAGTCTGGTCAGACGGGATAATCGTCATGTAAGGCATGGCGAACGGTTCGTCGGAATGCATCAGCTGCTTCACGTCGTCAGGAATGCCGTTAGGCAGATCCTTGTCGGCAATCTGAATACCGCCGTCCCAGTTGTTCTTCGTTACGCGCTCGTTACCCTCCACGATGTTTCCAGTGGCATAGATACGGCCATACTGCGGATAGTCGAAGAGCTTGTTGCTTCGGCTCTCGCTCTTCACGATGCGGTAGCCGATAGGAGTGTTCTTCGGAGTGAGAGGTCCCGGCTTGTAGTAGTTGTTGATGAAGTTACTCATCGTAGAGTATTCGCCGCCGTCTGCCGTGCGGTGAACCCAGTTGTAGATGATGTTGTTCACGAAGTTGAATACACCGCCCCAACCGATAGAAGGGTTACGGCCAGTGTTGTCGGCCCACAGGTTGCGCATGAACGAAGAGTTCTCGCCGCCGATGGTAGAACCGAAGGCGTGGTTCCATGTGTCGAGAGCCTTAGCCGAGATAGTGTTCTGGATTGTTACGTTCACCGTAGCCACCTTGCGCTTCGGTTTCCCGTCGTGCAGGTCGAACATGTGGCGGTAGAACGAGATGTTCTCGTCGAGACCCCACTCGCAGGAGCAGTGGTCGATCATGATATTGCCCACAGGGTTGCCGCCGAACGAGTCTTCGCGATACCACACATGGGTGTTGCCGCGACGGAAACGCATGTGGCGCACGATAACGTCGTGGGTGTCAACCTGGAACGACTCGCCCGAAATCTGCACGCCCTCGCCCGGAGCCGTCTGTCCGGCGATGGTGATATATGGAGCTCGCACGATGATAGGAGTCTTCAACACGATGTTTCCAGACACGTTGAACACGATGATTCTGGCACCGCCCTGCTCGCAAGCCCAGCGGAACGAGCCAGGACCCGAGTCGTTGAGGTTGGTAACTGTCAATACCTTTCCGCCTCTTCCGCCGAAGGTGTACATACCGCCGCCTTCAGCTCCAGGGAATGCCGGAATCTTAGCCTGGCGAAGGTCATACGGACGAGAAGCCCATGGCACGTAAGGTCTGCCCTTCATTGCCTCTGCCTTAACGATAGGCCATGCCACTGCCCATGCCGAGTCGGAATGTGCAGTCCAAACAGCCTCCAAAGAGTCGATTTTCTCTTTCGCCTCCTTTGTAATTACCGGGTACTGTGCGTGTACCGCCTGCGAGCCTGCCGCAACGGCAAGCGCAGCCAACAATAATTTTTTACTGTTCATAATTTAGTTATAGTTGAATTATTTGATTATCCTTCTTGTTTCGCTACATTATTTATATATACAATGACGCATCTCGTCGCGGTTTGTAATCATTAAGCTTCAAATTCTATTTTCTGTTATGGTTTTATTATGTCTGAATGTAAAATCTGTTTACCACATAAAACGATTTGAGCCAAAATGCTAAATTTTTTATCTTTATTTGTCATACCATCTGTTTATTTTATATTTATTTGTCTTACATATGTTTTTAATTTTATCTGTAATAGGGTCATATTCAATAAAAAAGGAGTATATTATATTTTTGTTATTGTATGTATTTCCAAAAACGAATAATTCAATATAATCATATTTTGTAGCTTTTTCTATCATACAATATATGGGGAATTCTAGATATAGCGAACCTGTTTTTTCTTCAAAATAGCCTCTAGTAACCTTAGGCTTTTGGTCTAAAATGATTCTATTTCTATAAGCAAAATATGAATCTGTATTTTGCAGTGTAGTTTCAGGTGCATCATTTAAGGGATATATTTTTATTTTTTCTCTTAAATAAGAGCTTATTGTCCTGTATGTCCTTCTTTTATATATTTGTTCTATCTTTAATGTATCGTCTTTTAATCCGTATGAAATCATATATTTAAGGGTATCACGCCAAGGACATGAATCATTTTCGTGATAAATTAACTTTCTGTTTTTTATATCCCATTCAAATTTTTCGATTCTAAATGGGGACTTTATTTCCCCTGTTCCGTTTCCGTATATATATATTTCTCTGATATCGTCTGTTTCTGAGTTTTTTAAATTAACAATTTCTCCTGTTTTTTTGTATATAATAGTTTCATTACATAACGGCTTCCAACATCCACAGATTCGTGGATCTATTTTTTGGGATATAATGCTACATAGAGGCATAATTGTTATTAGCAATATTATAATATTTCTTTTATTCATAATCTCGCGAATTCAACAAGCAAGTGCAAATTTACGTAATATTTTCGTAAAAGCACTC